>OIYO01000802.1_pt1 | contig 22294 bp, 24 predicted proteins | sample 1588191 | NCBI WGS metagenome assembly OIYO01 (sample SAMN03283275) | human gut metagenome | biome: human-associated habitat; material: feces | host: Homo sapiens | place: Peru | collected 2012 | reverse complement strand
GAGCGCATGACTGTTAATCATGATGTCACTGGTTCGAGCCCAGTTGGGGGAGCCAAACGGAAACAGAGTAGCAATAGCTACTCTGTTTTTGTTTATCCCATAGAATCCAACTGGTCTGGTCGGCGAGTTTTTTTAATTTGCAAAGTTTTGCTTCCTATCAATCATATATTTAATTTAATACTATGCTTTCCTATTATTGAACTGCTTTTAGCGAGTGGATTTGATGAGTTACTTTAATTCTGCTGTGTAATCTTCAAGCGTGGTAGGTTGTTTCCTCTAAGCTAAAGTAAGTTGGGAAATAAATATTATTTAGTTTTATTAGTTTAATAGTCTTATGTGTTAGAGTAGCAATAGCTACTCTATTTTTGTTTATCCCATAGAATCCAACTGGGCGAGAAGGCGAGTTTTTTTTAATTTGCATGGTTTTGTTTCCTATCAATCATTTATCTAACTTAATACTATTCATTATTTTTGGTTGCTTACTTTTTGCGAGGGTATTTGATGAGTTACTTTAATTCTGATGTGTAACCTTCAAGCGTGGTAGGATATTTCCTCTAAGCTAAAGTAAGTTGGGGAGTACTTTAATTTGATTTTTTAATTACATCTTTCTTTTTTTATTCTAGGTGACTATTATCTCCGCATACACATTTTATCTAGAGAATACTATCTACCGTGACAATCCATCCGTCAGCATTCGCTGACACCTTCCTTTACACAAGGAAGGCTTTTGTTTGTGCTAATTTTTAATATCTACATAGGGCAAAGTAACTATCTGAAGATTAGTTCGCTCGGTCCAACGATGTTGGACCCTACAACGGTAACTCAAAATATTTTTTATACTTTCTAGTTAGAAATAATGGATAGTTTCATCTATTATGATATTTTAAACAAGTTTAAAATATTAAACACTCCTTTGTTATACTTTTTCTAGCGAAAACGGCAAACTCTTTATCTCTACTGGACATTTCCCTTAGTAAGGGAATATCTCATCGAGAGAAGTTTTTTGTCTGTGCAAATTTAAATATCTACATAGGTCGAAGTTCTGATTAGAGAAAATTTGTTTCAATGTATCTGTTGAGTGATTGTCAAAGTAAACCAGTTATAGGTGATGTTTGATTTGATAATATGAACCTTGCGAAAGTTTCATATAATAAATTTTGCTGAAAAACCCTACACCTTTGAACCTTAATTTCATAAAACTTAATTTATTTTTTGTCGCTAAAAATTTTGATTTTCTGAGATAAGTCCCATTTTTGGCATTGCGTTATTTTTTTAGAATGATAAAATATAGGTAAGATAATATTTATTTGATTTTTATTAATGTTTACATAAGCTGATTTTACATTATTTTTAACGATAGTTAAGGTGTTTGTATGTACGGTGAAATATTTAGGAAAATATATTGAACTTGGTGCTAAAAATGATTATGTAAACGGTAAGAAACTTATCAGTAAGTTATTTGCTGTTACTCTTGATTGGTCGGGTTATTTAGAAAAACAGAAAAAAGAATTAGCTAAGGAAATTAAGAAATTATTAGGTGATATTGATTATGAGAAGTATTTAATGTATTTAGAGTCAATGAATGTGGAAAAACTTGAATTTTTGATTTCTGAGGATTTATTAGTTGATATTGAGCATTTGCTTTAGATATGTTTTATTGCTCCATTAGGTATTTAATGTAATTATAGAATTTTGAATTTAAAGGGTGATGATAAAATGAAAGTAAAATATATAGGTGAAATTAGCCACCCATTAGAACTTATTAACGGCAAGGTATATGAGTGCCTTGGTGAAGAAGGTCCTCGATATAGAGTTATTGATGAAACTGATGAGGATTATTTGTATCCGAAAGAGGAATTTATTGTTGTTGAAGATTAAGTATATAGGAGAAACCGACTTTTTAGTGCTTACTCATAATAAAATATATGATGTAATATCTATTGAAAAAGATTGGTATAGAATTATTGATGACAGTGGTGAAGATTATCTTTATCCACCTGAATTATTTGAAATTGTGAATCATAAAGGGTGAATAGTAATATGACAGGAAAATTTGATAAATTTGATAAATGGTCATATCTTGACCGTGATTGTAACCGTAGAATGGAGCCTGATGCACCGGAAGAAATAAAGGCAGAGGCTAAGAAGGCTGATGAAGAGTATTATAAGTTAACCGGTAGGCATATGCTTAAGATTGATTATTGATTTTTGATTATTATTTTCATAAAAATGGCAATTAATAATAAAGTTATAGACAACAAAAAAGGTTATTTAATTTGTATGAACAATGAAAAATCACTAATAGAAAAATTGCAAAGTGGTGATAAAATTATTTGTCTAGAATGTAAGAAGGATTTTTATATTTCTGCAACTAAAGATATTAGTAAATCATTAGAATTTTATTGTCCAAACTGTAAAAGTATTGTAAGGTTCACACCTAATATTTTGGTTTTGTAATTGAGGTAATGTTATGACAGGAAAATTTGATAAATTTGATATATGGATGACTCCTCCAAAGAATGGTTTTAGGAGTATAAAAGAAGAGGCTCCGGAAGAAATAAAGATAGAGGCTAAGAAGGCTGATGAAGAGTATTATAAGTTAACTGGTAGGCATATGCTTAAGATTGATTATTAATTTTATAGAGGTATTATTATGACAGGATTAAGGGATATTGATAGACTTAGAAAAGGTGAAAAGATATTGTGTCATACTTGTCATAAACATTATTATGATGTTTCTTATTTAAAGAGAGATTTTGTGAATTATTTTCATTGCGAAAATCCTAATTGTAAGGGCTTTGTGCATGAACAGAAAAATATAATGGTTGAATAAAAAGTGAATTTATATCATAAAAGTAGGTGTTTTATGACAAAAAAATAAATAACTTTTAGTGATATTAACTATCTAAAAAGCAAAAAATCCTCTACTGACTATTAACTTAGTTTGGTAGGGGAAATTTTTTTGAAAAAATTTAAAATAAATGCAATTTTTTTGCAACTTCAATCGTTATATATATGTATAGAGGAACTTTATATTATATAGATTTTATTCAATATTTTACCACTGATAATGACGATAAATATATAATATTCTATGTTTTATAACAATATTGTAAGATAAGGTTACTTTTTAACCAGTTTTATTGACATTTTTTGTTTTTTAAAATAAAATAGGTTCAGGTAACGAGAGGTTTATAAGTGGAATGTTGTAAATTTTATGGAGGAACATAATGAAAAATGTGTTAGAATTTTTTGAACATACAGTTGAAAAATTTCCTAATAAAGTCGGCTTTACTGATGAAAACAGATGTTCTACTTTTTCAGAAACTATGGAAAAGTCAAAGAAAATCGGTACTTCACTTTTACAGTATGGCAACAGAAAAGCAGTAGCTATTTTAATTGATAAAAACTGTAACTGTATTGACAGTATGTTGGGTACACTTTATGCCGGAAATTTTTATGTTGTTGTGGATGTTCATTCACCTAAGGATAGAATTATAAACATTCTTTCTTCACTTGATGAACCTATTATTTTAACCGATAATTCTTCTTTACAATTGGCTAAAGAGGTTAGCAGTAATGAAACAATAGTTGTCTATGAAGAGGCTATTGAAACTACTGTTGATAATGATGGTCTTGATAGCGTTAGAAGTAATATGATTGATATGGATATTGCCTATATCCTATTTACAAGTGGTTCAACAGGTATGCCTAAAGGAACTGTAATCAGCCACAGAGCCTTGATTAGCTATATTAATTGGGTAACTGAAGAATTTAAGTTTGATGAAAATACTTCATTTGGTAGCCAAACACCACTATACTTTAGTATGTCAGTTACCGACTTTTATTCTACAGTTAAGTGTGGCTGTACTTACAACATTATTCCAAAGAAGTATTTTTCATTCCCACTAAATCTTGTGAATTACTTAAATGAAAAGAAAGTCAATACAATTTATTGGGTACCTACTGCAATTTCAATTCTTTCTAACTGGAAGGTGTTTGATGTTGCAAAGCCTGAATATTTAAGGACTGTACTTTTTGCCGGTGAGGTTATGCCAACAAAACAACTTAACTACTGGATAAAAAGTCTTGATAATGATATTATATATGCAAACCTATTTGGCCCAACAGAAACAACTGATATTTGTACTTTCTATAGAGTAAACAGGGAATTTGCCGATGATGAAAGTTTGCCTATCGGTATTCATTGTGATAACTGTCAGGTGTTTATTGTTAAAGAAGATGGCACAGAGGCCGGTGTTGACGAAGAAGGTGAGCTTTATGCTCGAACAACCTTTATGGCTGATGGTTACTACGGTAATCCGGAAAAGACTGCTGAGGCTTTTGTACAAAATCCACTTAACAAGTATTATCCTGAAAGAGTATACAAAACCGGTGATATTGTTAAGATGAATGATAAGGGTGAGATTATATACATTTCTCGTAAAGATTTTCAGATTAAGAGAAGTGGTTACAGAATCGAACTTGGAGAAATTGAGGCCGGTGCAAACAGTGTTGACGGTGTAAAGGGTTGTGCTTGTATCTTTAACAAAGAGGACAACTGCTTGGCACTTGTTTATGAAGGAAAATCAAAAGATAGTGACAAGGTTATGGATGCAGTAAGGAACAAAGTTCCATCATATATGTATCCTGACAAAATTATTAGAGTCAAGGAACTTCCTAAAAATGCTAACGGAAAAATTGACAGAAACTATCTTACTAAAAATTATAAAGAACTTTAAGGAGAATTATTATGGAAACAGTACTAGAAATTTTAGCAAAAGTAAAACCAAATGTAGATTTTAAGAATGCAACTGCGATTGTTGATGACGGACTACTTGACTCAATGGATATTGTTATGCTTGTTGGTGAGCTTAATGATGAATTTGACATTGAAATTCAGGTAACAGACCTTGTACCTGAAAACTTCAATACAGTTGATGCTATTGTAAAAATGGTAGAAAGACTAGAGGATGAAGACTAATATATGGAAATTACATCACTTGTCTTTTTAGCATTTGTTTGTGTAACTTTTGTTGTATATTACTTAATTCCTAAGAAGTATCAATGGGTAGTGTTGCTTAGTGCATCACTACTTTTCTTTGTTACTTCAAGTGCATTGCTAACCTTATATATGCTATTCACTACGACAGTAATATTTTTTGGTGCAAAGGGAATACAAAAGTACAAAGATGAATTTGCTAAAAAGAAAAAAGAACTTCCAAAGCCTGAACGAAAAGTACTGAAAGAACAACTAAAGAAAAAGCAAAAGAAAATTCTTATTATCTGTGTTGTAGTTGTAATTGCAGTTTTGGTTTTAACAAAGTACTGTAACTTCCTTGGTGGTATTGTCAACGGAATTGCAAGTATCTTTACTTCAACAGATTTATTACCTGAGTTTAATATTCTGTTGCCACTTGGTATTTCTTACTACACACTAATGTCTGTCAGTTATATTACCGATGTATATAGAGGTACTATTAAAGCAGAAGTTAACCCACTAAGGGTGCTACTGTTTGTTTGTTATTTTCCACATATTGTAGAAGGTCCTTTCGACAGATACGGTGACCTTGACAAGCAGTTTAGAACACCCCATAAGTTTGATTATGACAAGATAAGGCGTGGTGCTATTCTTGTAATGTACGGTTGTTTTAAGAAACTTGTAATTGCCGACAGAATAGGATTTTTCCTACCTAAAACATTTGTAAAGATAGATAACTATTCCGGTACAGCAGTATTTATCGGTATGGTACTGTATACTTTTCAGCTATATGCAGACTTTTCAGGTTGTATTGATATTATCAGTGGTGTGTCTGAAATGTTTGGCATTAAGGTTGCAGAGAACTTTAAGCAACCATTCTTCTCAAAGTCTATTGATGAATTCTGGAGAAGATGGCACATTTCCCTTGGTGCATGGCTAAAGGAATATGTGTTCTATCCTGTCAGCCTTTCAGGTCACTTTAAGAAGGTAAATACCTTTACAAAGAAACACATCAAAAGTCAGCATATTGTTGGTTTTATCACAATAGCCTATACATTGTTCTTTGTATGGTTCTGTAACGGCTTGTGGCATGGTGCAAGCTGGCTATATATTGTATATGGACTTTACTACTATGTACTGATGATGCTGGGTAAATTTACCGAACCTTATACAGATAAACTGGCTAAGAAGCTACATATTAATAAAGAAAGCAAAGGATATTCTGTATTTCAGGTTGCAAGAACAGTTGTTATTGTAAATGTGGGTATGCTACTGTTTAGAAGTAGCACACTTGTTGAATTTGGCAAACTGTTTGGCAAAATGTTTACTTCAATCAACTTTATGGATTTTTGTTCAATTATAAAAATCAAAGATGGTATTATATTAGCCGTTGGGTTTGTGGTTATGTTACTGGTTGGCATTATTAAGGAAAAAGGCATTGATATTCGTATGTGGCTGATTGAACATAACTTTGTTATCAGATGGCTTGTTTATTACTTCTTGTTGTTCTCAACTATTATCCTTGGTGCTTATGGTGTTGGATATGGTGGAGCTGCAGCAATTTATGCACAGTTTTAGGAGATAGGTTATGAAGAAAAATTGTTGTATAATTATTAGAAGTATTTGCTTTATGCTAATATTTGTTGGATTGCTTTATTATTTTTCTTATGTATTAACAGTAAGAAATGTAGAGAGGTATCCTGTTAGAAATGGATTTTGGCAGACTTATGATGCTGAAGAGGACAACTCTATTGATGCTTTGTTTGTTGGTGACTCATCAATCTTTCATTCAATAAATCCTATGCAGATTTGGAAGGATAAGAAGATTACTACATACAACCTGAGCTATGCAGTTATGAAACCACAAGAGGCTTATTTTGACCTAAAGAGAGCTTTCAAAACTCAGTCACCTAAGACAGTATTTGTTGAAAGTCAGTTTATGGTGGAAACCGAAAGTGATAGCTTTGACTATTTTACTGATGATACAAAGGAAATTGCAGGTTTTATAAATGACCAAATCGGTGGTACTTTGGATAATATTTTCCCAATTATGAAGTACAAAAGATCATGGAAAAATTTAACCTTTAGTGACTTTGTTTCTAATCATCCAAACAAAATTCGCAGTATTTATAAAGGTTATAACCTTACTATGAAAACTGTTTCATACAACGGTACACATGGCAAGAAAAGCAAAGACAGAGCTTGTTTTGCTGATGAAGGTGGAATTTACTTTAAGAAAATTTATAACCTTTGTAAGAAAAATAATTGCAATGTTGTTCTTCTAAATATGCCTCAGGGTAATGCTTGGAACAAAATAAAGCACAACTTTGTTGCTAAACTAGCAAAGGAATATAACATAAAGTATTATGACTTTGATATGAATTTAAATAAATGGTTGCCTAACTTTTCTTGGAAAACCGATACAAGAGATGCAGGTCGTCATTTAAACTATAGTGGTGCTAAAAAAGTAACCGGTTTGATGGAAAAATATATGGTAGAAGATTTAGGCTTTAAACCATCAAAGGTTTCTGAAAGTGTCAGAAAACAATGGAATAGAGATGTAAATGACTTTTATCAGGTTGCAGATTTCTTGAAAGCAAGAGAAATGACTAAGGATAAACCTGAATTCCCACAACCGTTGAAACCTGACTTTTTACCACCAAAATATTAATTTATACAAGTGGCAGTATGTACTGTCACTTGTTTTTTTAGAATAATAAAATTGTAACAATGATCCTTTGAAAATCTAAAAATTATAAATGATGAAAAAACAGAATTTTATCTGTGCTACAGAAAAGATTAGAAAAGCTATTACCAACACAAAAATACGGCAAAGTAATATTAAAGATACCTAGACTGTTCTTCACTTTGCAGAAAAGATGATTGATTTTGAAAAGTCCGACTATATAGTTGGACTTTTTTAGTAGAAAAAGTGATATTATTGTCAATTTGACTAATATAATATTTAATTATGTTTATATAAAATGGCTAATTAATACCTTGATAAATAGTTAACATTGTCAATAAATTGTTTCTGAGTGTAAAACTGTAGTGAAAATGACTAATGTTTTGTGCAATATGCCAAATGAAATACAATATTATAGTGAATGATGATGAAAATGTTTTGTGCAATGTGCTTAATTGTGAACAGAATATTAATATAATATTCATATATTATTAAAAAATTGTATAAAAAGTAATAATTGAAGAAAAAAAGCCTTGCATTATCTGTGCAATAATGATAGAATATAAACATCTTAAGAGAGCAAAAACTCTCAAAAAACTTCAAAAAGCTTTTTCCAATCTTTTGTATTGTTTTGTTATATTTCATAATGTTCTTTTTTCTGGGAAGACCCTCTTATCTTATGAGAGGGCTTTTTCCTTTTGTCCAAAATCTGTAAAATCTAAATTTCTATAATATGTAGATTATTAATTAATATTAATAATTTTGTTACACTTTTGTTATTATATGTGGTATAATTATATATAAGAATAGTTTTATTTATAGGAGGATTTTGATGAAAAAATTATTATGCGTTATTATGACAGTAGTTTTGTTTGCTACTACCATTGCCACAGTTTGTGGTGCAACACTAGGTCAGCAAAGTAATGAATTTGCCGAACCACTAAACTCTTGGCGTTACAAGAACGGTTTGCCAATTAGGGGTATTGAAAGTGTCGGTGCATCTAAGAGTAGCAATGCTTGGAAAAGAACCTCAAAGGGTTTTGTAAATAACTACGGTCAGGTTATTCAAGGTGCTACTATGAAAGGTATTGATGTGTCACAATGGAACGGTAACATTAACTGGGCAAAGGTTGCTAAAAGTGATGTTGACTATGCTATTATTCGTGTTGGTTATGGTGATAACTATACATATCAAGATGATACATACTTCAAGAAGAATGTTCAGGGCTGTATTGACAACAAAATTCCTTTTGGTGTGTATATTTATTCCTATGCAGTAAATACAACAATGGCTAAGTCTGAGGCTAACCATGTACTTCGTTTAATCAATGGTCTAAAGCTGGATTTTCCTGTTTATTTTGATATGGAAGACAATAGTCAGTTAAACGGTACTAACAGAGCTACAAGAGGTGCAATTGCCAAAACATTCTGTAATACAATTACTGCTAAAGGTTATAAGGTGGGCATCTATGCTAACCTTAATTGGTGGAATAACTACCTAACTGATAAGGCATTTAATAATTCAAAGTGGTATAAGTGGGTTGCACAGTATAACTCACAATGTGATTATAAAGGTACTTATCAGATGTGGCAGTCAACAAGTAGTGGTGTTATTGACGGTGTAAGCAGTGCTTGTGGTACTTTTGACTTTAACTTCTGGTTCGGTAAGAAGATTAAGTCATCATACGATCAGCCGGTAAGACTTGGTTTCTCAAGCTATAGATTTAAGTACTATGGTGAGGAAATGAAGAAAAAGTTTACTGCTACTGTTTATACACTAGATGCCGAGAAAGGTGTTAAGTGGAGTAGTAGTAATAAAGATGTAGCTACTGTAGATTCTAAGGGTAATGTAGTTGCTAAAGGCCAAGGCACTTGTTACATTACTGCTAAAGCAAAGTATGATGCTAATAAATATGCAAAATGTAAAGTAAAGGTTCAGCAGATGGTTATTGATGTTAAGTCAAGTAAAAATATTGTCAGACTTGAAAAACCCGGTTCAAGTTATACTCTAAAGGCTGCCTGTACACCTACTAATGCTGATGATAAAAGTGTTAAGTGGGAAAGCTCAAATACTTTGGTAGCAACTGTAAATGCAATAGGTAAAATCTTAGCAAAGAGAAAGGGTTCTTGTACTGTTACTGCTACAACAAATGACGGTACTAAGCTAACAACTGCTTGTAAGGTGACAGTTAAGAAACAGACTGTTACTAAAGTTGCACTAAGCAAAAAGTCAGTTGCACTTAATAGAGGCAAAAAGCTAACTCTAAAGGCTACTTGTACACCAACAAATGCATATAATAAGTCAGTTACTTGGAGTACAAATAATAAGAATGTTGCAGTTGTAAACTCTAAGGGTAAAGTTACTGCTAAGAGAAAGGGTACTTGTTATATTACTGCTGCTGCAAAGGATGGTAGCAAAAAATATGCAAGATGTAGAGTAGTTGTAAAATAAAACGGTGGCAAAATTATTTTGATGGTATATTATGTACTAGGGATTATTCCCTATCAACACCATCAATAGTAATAAAAGAAAAGAAGCTTACCAACTAAAACTACCATTTATTATACCTCCAAAATCAACGGCTCTTGCTTATTATTTTTAATAGGCAAGAGCTTTTTCTACATTTATCTTGTTGCAAATATGTTAAAAATATGTTATTGTTTAAGTTAGAGGAGATGGCATTTATGAAGAAAAATAAGGTTATAGCAATTATTGGTGTATTCTTTTCAGCAGTAGCACTGATTGCTTCTGCAGTGGAACTTTGGTATTGTATTGTACATAATATTAATTTTTTGATTATGCCAATTCTTTTGGTTGCAGTTATGTTAATTGTACTGGTTGCTAATATTGTAAACTTAGTGAGAATTAATAAATACAACAAAAAGTTTTCCGAAAAATAATTAAAGTAAGGGATAGTATGAACTTTTATCTACAGTATGGTAATTATTTATCAAACATCTTACAATCACTTATAAAGAACAAAAAACCTGCCCAACCTGATTTTCAAATTGATTGGAGCAAGTTTTTTCACTTTTGTATGCATCATAAGGTTGCCAATATGGTGTATCTTTCAATTAAAGATTTTAATGTACCAAAAGAAGTTTTAAGAAAATTTAAGGATGTTTACAGCAAACTTACTTTTATTGAGGCTAAGCAAGAAATTTATTCTACAATGGTTTATTCTGCTTTTGAGGATAATGAAGTTTCTTTCTTACCGGTTAAGGGAATTTTGATAAAAAAGCTATATCCTGTAGAAAATTACCGTAGTAGTGGTGACATTGATATTCTTATTAAAGATAGTGACTTTGAAAAGTCCTGTAAAGTCCTTGAAAGCCTAGGCTACAAAACTTTTGAAAAGCCCAATAAAGGCAATGACTATCATATTAGTTATGAGAAAAATTCAGTACATATTGAGCTACATTCTTCCTTAGCTCCTAAGGACTCTAACTTTTATGATTATTTTAACAAGTCATTTCATAGGGCATATTTAAAGGAAAATTCAAAGTTTCATTATCTTTTAAATAATGAAGATTTCTATATTTATACTCTTTATCATCTTTATAAACACTTTGTTAAGGGTGGGGTAGGTGTTAGATATTTTCTTGATATGTACCTAATAAATGAGAAAATGACCTTTGATAATACCTACCTAAACAGTGAACTGAAAAAGTTAGGACTGTTTGACTTTAACAAAACGGTAAAGGAACTTTATCAGGTGTTTTTTGAAGATAAAAGTCAAGATAAAAGATTAACAGAACTTTCAAGATTTGTATATATCAGTGGTGCTCATGGTGAACAAACATTCTTTGCAATGTCAATGATTTCACCTAAAGACACCAAGAAAAAGGGTTTTTACTTTACCAACAAAATCAAGTATTTTTGTGATGCATGGTTTATCGGTTATGACGCTATGAAAGAAAGGTACAAGGTGCTTGTTAACCACAAATGGTTACTTCCCTTTTGCTACATTCACAAAGGCTTTTATACATTAATCAAAAAGCCCAAGGCAATTGTGCGTGAAAAAAATCAGATTGCCAATATGAACAAAGATGTGAAGAACTACATTGATTCAATAAATAAAATGGCAGGAATTTAAGAAAAATTTCTGCCTAAAAGTAAACACATTTTTCTGCTTTCCTAATAATATATAATGTAAACGGAAAGGAGGAAACCCAAATGTGTAACTGTTTTGGCAATGGAAATTGTTGCTGGATTATTCTTTTAATCATTATCTGCTGTGGCTTCTGTGGTGGTAACGGCAATTGTGGCAACTCAAATGATTGTGGCTGTGGTTGTAACGGTGGCTGTGGTTGCTAAAACCATAAATCGTAACCCTGTAACAATATAGATTTTTTAATTTTTAAATTTATAATTCGTAGTTGATTTATAAATATCAATTCGTAGATTTTTAATTCAAAGATAATCTCTGATTGTCTTCTTAAAAAAGCCTCACCGTAATAATGGTGAGGCTTTTGCCTTTTGTCTATGTGTTTTTCAATTTTGTCTGTGCGTTAAGATTAAGTTGATAAATTATCACAATCAAAACTAAAAAAAGCAAAAGAAAAAGAGAGTACAAAGAATGTACTCTCCCGGATAGAAAAATTTATTGATAAATTATTTAAAAATCTGAATATCGCCGATTAGAGGAAGACCTGTCATCTTGCCCTGACAAGCATTAACAATGCCCAAAATCATAAATACAAATACAACAATTGAAACAATAGAGTTAAGTACTGTACCAACATAAGGGATAAAAGAAAGGAAACAACCGATTACTGATGCGATAAATAGGATTAAACCTTGACCTAGGTGGAAACGAACAAACTTATTCTTGTTTGCTGCAATTGCAGGAATAATAAGCAGACAACCAAGATAAGAAAGAACTGCCATAACCTTACCGTCATTGATTTCCTGTTCACTAACACCATCAGCATTTACATTCTGCTGATTTGGGTTGTAGTTGTTATACTGTACATTTTGCTGATTTGGTGTGTAATTGTTCTGCTGAACATTTTGCTGATTTTCTACAGGTGCACCACATTCACCACAGAAAGTATCATTATCTTTAAGTTTTGCACCACAGTTTTTACAATTCATAATGTGTCCTCCATATTCTTTTTTTAAGAAAATAATTACTTGTAAATAATTACCGATTGAGTATAACACAAAATTCGACATATTACAAGGGAAATGTTAATAAATTTACAAATACACAAAATATGTACTAATGTTTATTTTATAATTACTAAAAATACTAACAAAAAGAGAGCCGGTAAAGGCTCTCTAATTTATATTTTGTTATTAGCTGAATATACTTGCTCCACCATATACAAGACTTGCTAGGCTTGTGTGATCAGTACCATAGAAGATTGCAGCAAAAATTGCATCCAAAATTAATGCAGCAATCTTATAAGCAATATATGCTCCTGCGATTGAAAGAGACTTAAACCATAATGATTTTTCATACTTGCTACCTTCAGCAACTTTTTCAATAACACCAAGTAATAATACAATGAAGATAACATCAGCAACAGTAGCTACATATGTAACTATTTGAGCATTAATAAACTGTGTATGTATTAAATTGAAAATACAGTTAAGTGCTAATGAAAATACTATCGGTACATAAGCACCTGATGTTGCATTAAGTGCATTTATGTAAGATACCTTATTGTTTTTAACTATTTTAGCAATTACATATACCATTGTGCCAAATGCAAAGAATTTTGATGCCGGATTATAAATACCGAAAATAATAGCGAAAGTTGCACTTGCACCATATGAACCAATTATTGAGAACAAAGTACATAAAATACCTAAGATAACAATTCCGACTGCAAACACTAACCACATATGATTCTTTTCTGTAAGAAGTGTTGTTGGCTTTTCAATGTAACCTTTCTTGAAGAAATCTAGGAATACATCCTTGGCACTGTTAAACCAAGTTAGAATAGGTGACGGTTCAGCCTTTACATTCTGTTGTGGCACTTGGTTGCCATAAGGAACATTCTGATTAGGCATACCGTTGAACTGAGGGTTACGGTTAGGTGCTTGATTGAACTGTGGGTTTTGGTTAAACTGTGGTTGTTGGTTTGGCATACCGTTATTAACCTGTGGGTTTTGGTTAGGCATTGGATTTGCCTGTGAATTTTGGTTAGCCTGTGGGTTCTGATTTGGAACTTGGTTAGCCTGTTGAACATTTGGGTTAGGGTTCTGCTGTGGCTGTTCAATTTTGTTACCACAATTTGTGCAGAAAGTTGCGTTATCAGGAATATCCTGACCACATTTGTTACATTTCATAATCTTCCTCCATAATGTCTTGTGTCATATTTTGACAAATTATTAACAATTAATATTATACCATACAAAACTCTACAAAACAATTATTATATTGTACAAACTAAGAAAATTTTGCATATTATATATTATTGAAAAAGTTACTGATTTATAATATAATTTTTATGAGGTAATAATATGAAATATAACAGAATTTTTAAAGGAATTTTCTTGAAACGACCTAATAGATTTATTGCATATGTAAACATAAACGGTAATGAAGAAGTTGTCCATGTTAAGAATACCGGCAGATGTAAGGAACTTTTAACTGATAATGCAACTGTACTGTGTGAGAAAAGTGACAACCCTAACCGTAAAACTCAGTATGACCTTGTGGCAGTTTATAAAGGCGACAGACTTATTAATATGGATAGTCAAGCCCCTAACAAGGTGTTTTATGAGTATTTGCAAAGTGGCAGATTTAGGGATAACTTAACTTGCATAAAACCTGAATATAAATACGGTTCATCAAGAATTGATTTTTATTGTGAAAGTAATGAAGAAAAATTTTTGATTGAAGTTAAGGGTGTTACTCTTGAGAATGATGGTGTTGTGTCTTTTCCCGATGCACCTACAGAAAGAGGGATTAAGCACATTGAAGAACTGATTAAAGCTAAAGAACAAGGCTATAATACAGTAATTGCATTTGTTATTCAGATGGATGATGTAAAGTACTTTACACCTAATAATGTGACACATAAGGCTTTTGGTGATGCACTGATTAAAGCCTATAACAGTGGTGTTGAAATTTTATGTTTAGATTGTAATGTAACAGAAGAGTCACTTAAAATAAAAGATAAAGTTGATTATAAATTATAAGGAGAAAATTATGCTAAATATAGGAGCACATTTATCAATATCAAAAGGCTTTTTAGCTTGTGGCAAAGAGGCTACTTCAATCGGTGCAAATACATTTCAATTTTTCACTAGAAACCCAAGAGGTGGCAAGGCTAAGGAGATTGACCCTAATGACACAAATGCTTTGCTTGAATATATGAAAGAAAATAACTTTTCGAAAATTCTGGCACATGCACCATATACCCTTAATCCTTGTTCAAAAACCGAAAAGACAAGAGAATTCGCCCTAGAAACAATGAAAGATGATTTAAGAAGAATGGAGTATCTTCCACATAACCTATATAACTTTCATCCCGGTAGTCATGTGGGACAAGGAATAGAAAAGGGAATAGAGCTTATTGTAAATCAGCTGAATGAAGTTTTGTTTGAAGATATGACTACAACTGTATTATTAGAAACTATGGCAGGTAAAGGTACAGAGGTAGGATCAAAATTTCAGGAATTAAAAGAAATACTTGATGGTGTTACTCTTAATGAAAAGATGGGTGTTTGCCTAGACACTTGCCATGTATTTGACAGTGGTTACGATATTAAGGATAATTTGGAAGATGTGTTGGAAGAATTTGATAAGGTAATCGGTATTCATAAGTTAAAGGCTATCCACCTAAACGACAGTAAAAACTTCTTAGGTTGTCATAAAGACCGTCACGAAAAAATCGGTGAAGGTGGTATTGGTTTAGATGCATTGGTTGGTGTTATCAATCACCCTAAGCTAAAGGACTTGCCTTTCTTCCTAGAAACACCAAATGATTTAGACGGTTATAAAGCAGAAATCACCTTGCTAAGAAAAAATTATAAATTTTAGTTTTTCTTTTTAAATTTTGTTTGTGGGTTAAGGTGAAAAATAAAATTTGTAGAACTGATTAACCTTAACCTACAATCAAAATAAAAAACAAATTAATGAAACTTATATTAACCCACAGACAAAATTAAAAACCTTAAAGCAAAATAGCTTAGAATTTATCTAGGCTATTTTTTATTTTATATAAAATGTCGAAAGGTGTGGGATTGTGAAATTTTATGGAGAAAGATTTAACATAACTTAACAAAAATAAATTTACATTTAACTTTTCTTAGATTTTTGATTTAACAAAGTAATAGTAAGATAAAGTTGTACTTGAGAGGTACAGAAAAAATAAAATCTAAATTAAAAAAGAGGTAAAAGAAAAGATGAAAAAGTTAATATGTTCAGTTATGGTAATTGCTTTAGTTGCAATTTCACTAGTTGGTTGTGGTAGTTCAAACAACAGTAGCAGTGACAGTAGTAATGGTAACAAAGTAACAGGTGACATTACTGTTGTATCAAGAGAAGACGGTTCAGGTACTCGTGGTGCTTTCACAGAACTACTTGGTATTGTAGATGACAAAGAAAAAGACGCAACAACAGAAAGTGCAGAAATCACAAACAGTACATCAGTTATGATGACAACAGTTCAGGGTAACGACAACGCAATCGGTTATGTTTCTCTAGGTTCACTTTCTGACTCAGTTAAGGAAGTAACAGTTGACGGTGTTGAGGGTACTGCTGAAAATGTAAAGACCGGTAAGTACAAAATCTCTCGTCCATTTAACCTATGTTATTATGATGGCAAACTTTCAAAACTTGCTGAAGACCTAATCAACTTCATTATGAGTGACGAAGGTCAGAAGACAGTTGATAAAGAGGGTTACATTTCAGTAGAAAGTGGTAAATCTTATAAGGCTAGTGGCCTAAAGGGTAAAATCACAGTTGCAGGTTCAACATCAGTTGCTCCTCTAATGAATGTAATTGCTGATGAATACAAGAAGCTAAATCCCGGTGTAACAATCGAAATTCAGGAATCAGGTTCAACAGCAGGTATCCAGTCAGCTACAGAAAAAGCAGTTGATATTGGTATGTCATCTCGTGAACTAAAGGATGATGAAGCAAAAACTCTAGCAACAAAGAAAATTGCTATGGACGGTATTGCAGTAATCGTAAACAAAAACAATTCAATTGATAATTTAACATCTGACCAAATCAAGTCAATTTATCTTGGCGAAACAACTTCTTGGGACGACATCAAGTAAAATCGAAAGAAACATTTAGGCAGAGTTAACCTCTGCCTATAACTTTAGAACGGAGAATTAGTTTGAGTAATGTAAAAGAAGTCCTAATGAAAATTCTGTTTCTATTGTGTGCTTGTATTTCAATTTTAGCAGTTGCAGTAATTTGTATATTTATCTTTGCAAATGGTGTTCCTGCAATAGGCAAAATTGGTTTTACGGACTTTATATTCGGTACACATTGGAGACCTAACTCAGGGGAGTTTGGCATCTTCCCAATGATTGTAGCAAGTATTTATGTTACTGCCGGAGCAATTGTAATAGGTGTTCCTATCGGTATTTTGACTGCAGTATTCTTAGCTTGTTATTGTCCAATGAAAATTTATAAGGTGATTAAGCCACTTATTAACCTACTTGCCAGTATTCCATCAGTTGTTTATGGTTTCTTCTGCTTGGTAGTTGTAGTTCCAATTATTCAGGAGCTAACTCATACAAGTGGTAAAGGTATCTTAACTGCATCAATTCTACTTGGCATTATGATTTTGCCAACAATTATTAATACAACAGAATCTTCCATAAGAGCAGTACCAAATATGTACTTTGAGGGTTCTTTGGCACTTGGTGCAACAAAAGAAAGAAGTATCTTTAAGACAGTTATACCGGCAGCAAAAAGTGGTATTATGTCAGGTATTATACTTAGTATCGGTAGAGCTATAGGTGAAACAATGGCAGTTGTAATGGTAGCCGGTAACCAGGCAATTATGCCAAAGAGCATTACAAGTGGTGTCAGAACACTTACAAGTAACATCGTTATGGAAATGGCATATGCAGAAGGTTTGCACAGAGAAGCACTTATTGCAACTGCAGTTGTACTGTTTGTGTTTATCTTAATCATTAACATATGTTTCTCAATAGTAATAAGAAAGAAGGATAAATAATGGATAAGCTAAAAACATATTTAAAACACCCTCTTTCATTTGTACTACTAATATTAATTGGTCTTGCATCAATAATTACTGTGGCAAGTATTATATTTATCATTATTTACATACTTGTAAACGGTATCCCTAACTTAACAACTGATTTGTTTAGCCTACACTACAACTCCAAGAATCAGTCCATGCTGCCATCAATCTTTAACACAGTCTTTATTACATTCCTAACACTACTAATTGCAGTACCTATCGGTATTTTCTCAGCAGTTTATCTTGTTGAATATGCTAAGAAAGGCAGTAAGCTGGTTAAAGTTATTAGAGTTACAACAGAAACTCTAGCCGGTATTCCTTCCATTGTATTTGGTTTGTTCGGTTTCCTAGCATTTGTTATTGCTTTAGGTTGGGGTTACTCAATGATAGCCGGTGTACTTACACTTGTAATGATGGTTCTTCCAACAATTATAAGAACAACAGAAGAGGCACTACTTGCAGTACCTAATTCATACAGAGAGGGTTCTTTCGGCTTAGGTGCAGGTAAAATCAGAACAATTTTTAAGATTATTGTACCAACTGCAATTCCGGGTATTCTTTCCGGTGTTATTCTGGCAATCGGTAGAATTGTAGGTGAAACAGCAGCACTTATCTATACATCAGGTACAGTAGCAGAAACTGCAACAAGCCTTACAGACTCTGCAAGAACATTGTCGGTTCACCTATATTGCTTGTTGTCAGAAGGTTTATTCACAAACCAAGCCTATGCAACTGCAGTTATACTTCTACTACTTGTTGTTGGTATCAACGCACTGTCAAACTTTATTGCAAAGAAACTTGCAAAGAAATAAGGAGAAATAATGAACAAATTTGATATAAATGACCTTGTACTTCATTATGGAGATTTCAAGGCTATCAAGGGTATTAACCTTGGTATTGAACAAAACAAAATTACCTCTTTTATCGGACCATCCGGTTGTGGTAAATCAACTGTACTAAAGACACTTAACAGAATGAATGACCTTGTAGAAGGTTGCAAGATTGAGGGTCAGGTGCTTTTAGATGGTCAAGACATTTTTAAAGATATTGATGTTAACACTCTTAGAAAAAGAGTAGGTATGGTTTTTCAGCATCCAAACCCATTTCCAATGAGTATTTACGATAACCTAACTTATGGTCCTATTACTCATGGTATCAGAAAGAAAAGTGAACTTAATGAAATTGTAGAAACAACTTTACGACAAGCTGCTTTGTGGGATGAAGTTAAGGATAAGTTAAAGAAGTCAGCACTTGCACTTTCAGGTGGTCAGCAACAAAGACTATGTATTGCCAGAGCCTTAACAGTTAATCCGGAAGTAATCTTAATGGATGAACCTACATCTGCCCTTGACCCAATCTCAACATCAAAGATTGAGGACTTAACACTTGAACTAAAGGACAAATATACAATTGTTATTGTTACTCACTCAATGCAACAAGCAGCCAGAATTTCTGACAAAACTGCATTTTTCCTACTTGGTGAGGTTATTGAATATGGTGACACACATCAGATTTTCTCAACACCAAAGAATAAGAAAACAGAAGATTATATTTCAGGAAGGTTCGGATAATTATGAGAGATAACTTTAACAAACAACTTGAAGACCTATATTCAAGCGTAAAGTATATGGGTAGCCTATGTGAAAAGGCAATTGAAAACGCATCTCAAACTGTTGTTGGAGATAATGCTGACAAAATTAAGGAATATGCAAAGAATGTAAATTTCTATGAAAAAGAAATTAACCACAGTGAAGATTACATTGAAAAGCTATGTATGGGACTTTTACTTCATCAGCAACCTGTAGCCAGTGACTTAAGAACAGTTTCTTCTGCACTAAAGCTGATTTCCGATATGGAGAGAATCGGTGACCAAGCCTCAGATATTACTGAACTTTCAGGATATATTAAAAACTGTGATTTTAACGGAAAAATTCACCTAAAGGATATGTTCAAGGCTACTATTGACCTTGTAAAGAAAGCAGTAACATCCTTCTCGGAAAAGAACCTTGAAATGGCACAAAGTGCTATTCTTGATGATGATATTATTGACAATTACTTTGATAAAGTTAAGATTGAGCTTATTCAGATGATTCAAAGTAATATAGATGCCGAACTTTGTGTTGACCTACTAATGGTTGCAAAGTATCTTGAAAGAATAGGTGACCACTCAGTAAATATTGCAGAATGGGTTGTTTATTCAATTACAGGTGTTCACAAGGATATGAATTAACTTTTTCATTAATTTTCCCTTACTCATTTAGAGAGGCAATCCATATTTTGGGTTGCCTTTTCTTTATTTTTAAATAATATTAAAAAAATCTAAAATAAGTTTAACATTTAACATAGATTTAACATTCACCAAAACTTATATTTTACATTGTACTGTTAGAATGAAGATAATATGAAAATAGGAGAAATGAGTATGGGTATTCTAAACATATTAAATCTAGTTGGTGGACTTGCACTTTTTCTTTTTGGTATGCAGTTTATGGGAGATGCACTTGAGAAAAGAGCAGGTGGTAAGCTAGAATCTATCTTGGCAAGAATGACCTCTAATAAGTGGAAGGGTCTTTTACTTGGTCTTGCCGTTACAGCAGTTATTCAGTCCAGTTCAGCAACAACAGTTATGGTTGTTGGCTTTGTAAACTCCGGTATTATGGTGCTAAGACAAGCCATCAGCGTTATTATGGGTGCTAACATTGGTACAACAGTTACTTCATGGATACTTAGTTTAACAGGTATAGAGAGTGATAACATCTTCGTTAGCCTACTAAAGCCAAGTTCATTTACACCAATCCTTGCTCTTGTAGGTATTATCCTTTATATGTTCCTAAAGAGTAATAAAAGTAAGGATGTTGGACAAATTCTTTTAGGCTTTGCAGTCCTAATGTTTGGTATGGAATCTATGAGTGATGCAGTTGCACCACTTAAGGATGTACCGGAATTTCAGGACATTCTATTAATGTTCACAAACCCTGTTCTTGGTGTATTAGCCGGTGCAATTCTTACAGCAGTTATTCAGAGTTCATCAGCATCAGTAGGTATTCTTCAGGCACTAAGTTCAACAGGTCAAATCACATTTGGTTCTGCTATTCCTATTATTATGGGTCAGAACATCGGTACTTGTGTAACTGCACTAATTTCTTCAATCGGTGCAAACAAAGGTGCTAAGAGAGCTGCAGTAGTTCATCTATGCTTTAACATTGGTGGTACAGTTATTTGGCTAACAGTATTTGAAGTTCTGAATATGTTTATTCACTTTGACTTCTTAGCCAACCAAATCGGTGTTATGGGCATTGCTATTGTACACTCAGTATTTAATGTTCTATGTACTTTAACATTCATCCCACTAACTAAACAGTTAGAAAAGTTAGCTTGTATTATTGTTAGAGATAATCACAAGGAACAGAAAATTCAGACTCTTGATAAAAGACTATATGCAACTCCGGCAGTAGCTATTGAAAACTGCTCAAAGGTTGTAGTTCAAATGGCAACAGAAGCATTTACATCAATAAAAAGTGCATATTCATTAATAAATAAATATGACCAAAATATTGCAGAAGAAATCAGAAATTCAGAAAAGAAAGTTGATAAGCTGGAAGATGATATCGGTAACTATCTACTTGGTTTATCTGCTCAAAGTTTAACTGATAAGGACAACTTAACAGTATCAAAGTATCTTCATTTAATCGGTGACCTAGAGAGAATTTCCGACCATGCAGTAGGATTAATGAGTTCAGCTAAAGAGATTAGCGAAAAAAGTTTAACTTTCTCAGATACTGCAAAGAAAGAAATTAAGCAAATGTACACAGCAGTTGAGGAAATCCTTAACTATGCCTTAAAGACTTTAACTGATGATGACTTAAGGTCAGCAGCAGAAATCGGTCCACTTGAAGAAGTTATTGATGAACTGAAGAATCAACTTCAGAAGAACCATATTAAGCGACTACAAAACAAGGGTTGTACTATTGAAATGGGCTTTATCCTATCTGATATTACAACAATTCTTGAAAGAGTTTCCGACCATTGCAACAACATTGCACTTTGCATTATTGAGGCAAATAGAGAGAGTATGGGTATTCACGAACAAAGTAAATACCTAAAGAAGTCAAACCCTCTGTTCCAAGAAAAGTATGAAAAGTATTACGATAAATATGCCATCGCTTAATTTTTAAATTTTAAATTCTATATAATTTGATATTTTATTTAAAACTCCTTGTGCTGAAAGGGAATAGATATTTAGTTAACTTTAAGTTGATTGTCATTTTATAGTGATGTCAGTTTAAATAGATTTAAAATTGATTTAGATAATTAAAAAATTGATTTAGATGATTAAAAATTGATTTGGTTAATTGAAAAATTAATATAAATAATTGATAAGAGATTTGAAAAAGTCTATTTATACCACTCCCGTAACCACCCTAGTATTTTTCTAGGGTGGT
>OIYO01000801.1_pt1 | contig 22328 bp, 20 predicted proteins | sample 1588191 | NCBI WGS metagenome assembly OIYO01 (sample SAMN03283275) | human gut metagenome | biome: human-associated habitat; material: feces | host: Homo sapiens | place: Peru | collected 2012 | reverse complement strand
GTCTGTATCTCCATTACTTATCACCAAACCCATATTTTTTACTGCACATAAGATATAAGAAAAAAGGTCCGCCAATAAAAGCTGTCAATATACCTATTGGTAATTCTGTTTTTAGCAAAAGACTTCGTGCCAATACATCACACCACAGCATATAAATAGCTCCGCCCAATATAGAATACGGTAAGAGCTTTAAATGATTATTACCACAAACAATACGTACTATATGTGGTATAACAAGGCCAACAAAGCCAATTATTCCCGTTGCAGCTACAATCATACTTACCAGAATAGCAACGGCTATCAAAAAAAATATTCTGCTTTTTTCTAATGATACACCAAGTATCAACGCCATATCTTCACCTAAAAGCGAAGCATTAAGTATGCGAAAATTATATATGAAAAAGCGATTTTTAAATCATTTATATAAAAGAGTTACTATTCATATTACAATTCATAAATATTATAAAATATGTTATAGATTTACATTTTGTTAAAATTAAGAATTGCAATATGAATAGATTTTACTCTTATATAATATTAACGATCTAAAACATCATCAATTTTTTTATTTTCTTTAATTTCTTCTTTTACAGGAGCTTTACGACCAGTCCTACCTATACTTTTTACTCTTGAAGTTTCTTTTACAGATGATTTTTTACCCCCATAATTAACAGCAGATCTTTGTCTTGCTTCTTCTATTGAAGTAATATTATCTATATTTTTTAAAGATTTTCTTAATTCATCAGATAGATCCGCATTCTCCATGTTAGAAGTAGGATCAATGTCTTCTGAATCTAAAAATACACGTTTTAAAGTTGAGAATATACTCATATATTTATGTTCTTAAAGCGTCTTTAAGAACTTCACCTCCGTTCATAAAATAAAACAATACTATCTATAGTTTACCATAAAATATAGAAAAATGCAAGGATTATTCGATTTTCCTTGCACTATTTCTGGAATTTTCGGTATTTGAAGCCAATTTTTCATATTCCTTGCATCGTATTTTATACTCCATTTGCTGACTCAAATATCTGTAATACATATATGCTTGCTCATATTGCATCATAGGATTAAACATATTGCTATCCATGGGATTGCTAGCATTAGGGTCATTTGTATCATATCCCCAATAAGGTGGGGCACCATAATTATTCATATTGAAATAATCTTTGTCCATAATAAAAAACTCCTTTCTAGAAAAGCCAAAACTTTTATTTCAACTTTGTAATACTAAATATTAAAATTAAAAAATCCAAAGTTCGATATTAATATATATGTGTAAGTGCCTGCAATAATGCCTTGTAAAAGTTTGGCAAATAAATATGTTTTTATAGATAAATCAGATTTCGAGATAATACTTAAAACTTGAAGCAATACTGATAAACCTCCAAAACCTAATAAGAACGCACATAGAACAATATTTGTTGTAAGAACTTTACATGGAATTCCAGAAACTAGAGATACGCCATTTGTTAGCTCTAACAAGCCAGTTAAAATTGGCTTTATAAATGAAATATCAATATTAAGTAGTTTGAAAATAGGTTGTAATGTGTATGCACAAATTGACAGCAAGTTGCTTGTATTTAAAATTGAAATTATAACAGAAAACAATACAACAAAGCCACCAATTACAAGTGTTGTCTTTATGGCACTTAAAATACTATTTCCAAGAACCTCACCTAAATTGGATAAATTACATTGTTTACTGTTAAAACTGGTGTAACCTGAATTTGAGATATTTTCAACTGTATATTTGAATTGGAATCTGCTAATAATACCAAGAATAATTCCAACTGTAATTGAGGCTAAAATGTGTGTAACTAATAGTAAAATGCCTATAGTACTGCTGTTAAATAGGGTTATACCAACAGTTCCAATAACAAAAAGTGGACCAGAATTATTTGTAAAAGCCAACATTCTATTACCTTCGTTTTTAGAACATTTATTAGAATTTCTGAGTGAAGTTACAATTTTGGCACCCACTGGATAACCGCTAATTAACCCCAAGATAAATGCATAAGCGACATTGCCAGGTACATTAAAAATAGGTCTCATTATTTTTTCTAAAAGCCTACTTAATTTTTCACATACATTTGTATAAGACAATAGTTCTGTTGCAACAAAAAAAGGAAAAAGAGCTGGTACCACATTATTTGCCCACAAGGCTAATCCTTTTTTGGCGGCAACTAAATTACTATTAGAAAAAAATACTAAACAAATAGTAAATGTCACAAATAAAATAGACAAGATTTTTTTTCTTAACGAAAAAGAAAAAATAAAGGTCTTATTTGAAGTTACAGAATTGGAATGACTCATAATAAAATCTCCTAACAATCTATAAGAAATAATATTATTATAATTATATAAAAATAATTTAATAGTATGCTAAAAAATGGAAATCGAAAATTAAATAATAATTTTTTAAATATTTTGTCGAACGATTTTTGAAAAATTTTAATAAAATCTATTGCAAAAATAAAAAAATATATTATAATTAATTAAGGTTAGACGTCAAGGATCACCAAATTAAGTTGGAGAATTTACAATCAAAGATTGTAAAAAAAACAGGCATTCTGTACAATGCCTGTTTTTTCCATTTTTTCTTTTGCGATTCTTAAACATCAAGGAAATCACCTCCTTTCACTAAAGAACGACATAATTATAAAACATAAAAAACAAAAAGTCTGTCGGAATTTGTAAACCCAAAATAAAAATTTACAATTTTATTACAAAAGGAATTTATAATTGAAAAGAGCAATTCAATATGATATTATAAAATTATAATTAGATAAAAATCAGAAGAGAAGTAAGGAGAAAAGAAAAATGATTAAAAAAAATACAGAGGGAATTACGCTTATAGTTTTAGTAATTACCATAGTTGTTTTGATGATATTAGCAAGTGTAACTGTAAGCACACTTATTGGAGAAAATGGGCTTATATCATTTTCTAAAGAAACTAAAACAGAGAAAATAGATGAACAGGTAAAGAAAAGTATACAAACAGAATTACTAGAAAAAAAGTTGGAAAATAGTAATGGAGAGATTTCAAATGAAGAAATTGTAGCAATTTTAGAAAAATACGGAACAATAAACTACGATTCTGACGGAAATATTGAGTCATTACAAGTAACTGAAACAGATACAGAAATATCATTTGACGAGTTATATAACCAAAATGTAAAAACAGTTTCAGACGGCGTTACAATTCCAGAAGGCTTTTATTATGTTGGTGGTTCGAAAAATACAGGACTTGTAATATCAGATAATATTGCAGACAAAGAAAAATATAAAGGCAAATCAAAGGTAGGAACAGATTTAGAAGGAAATCAGTTTGTGTGGATAGAAGTTCCAAAAACAACAACAGTATATCCAACTGCAGGGTTAAGAATAACAGATTTTACGGATGCTGAATACACAAAAATAGAAACAGACCTGCACACATATGCAAACGACTATAGATGTAGCATAAGTTATAAAGACGAATATTATTCAGATGCAACAACAGGATTAACAAGTTCGCAGTATAGTGCATTAAAGAAGGAAATGATAAAAAGCGTTTACCAGCGCGGAGGATTCTGGATAGGAAGATACGAAATAGGGGATGAAAATGCAACATCAACAAACACAGGAAGAACATCTAGTACAGGGACTGGAAATACACCACTAATAAAGGCAAATAAAATACCATACAATTATATAACATGTAGCCAGGCAGAAAGTTTAGCAGAAACGTTTGCACCAAGAGGATGTACAAGTAGTTTAATGTTTGGAGTGCAATGGGACTTAGTGCTAAAATATTTAGAAACAAAAGGAGTATCACAAGCAGATTTAAAAACAGACAGTACAAGTTGGGGAAATTACTATGGTGCGAGTTTCGTAGTAACTAATATAAACGCGAAATATTCAACAGATAATGGTGCAAATTGGACGTCAGTTCCAACAGCAGGATATACAAAGCCTACAGGTTCGGTCTTATTAACAACAGGAGCAGATGCAAGGAATATTAAGATGAACATATATGATCTTGCTGGCAATGTATGGGAGTGGACCTTAGAAAATACGCCGGATTCTTGGATGCCGTGCAATATGAGAGGAGGGGTTTGCAGAAATCACGGCTCGGCTGTGCCTGTAGCTGAATGGTCTTCTGGTTTTACAAACAGTAGCGACGAATACACTGGTGCACGTGTCGCACTCTATTAAGGGTAGACTTGACTTCTAAATGTGAAAAAATGAAAAAAATTAGCAGACTCTACATAAAAACAAAAGCCCCCTTGTCAACATCCTGATTTTATGTTATTATTAATCTATTGATATTTTGGAAAGGAAATCATTTAAGATGATTGATATTATAAAAGATACATTAATAGATGGAATAAAATTACTTCCGTTTTTATTCATTACATATTTAATAATGGAATATATTGAACACAAAACAGGGAATAAGACACAAAATATTGTGAAAAAATCAGGAAAGTTTGGACCTTTATTTGGAGGAATATTAGGAGTATTTCCTCAATGTGGATTTTCAGCAGCAGCAGCAAATTTGTATTCTGCTAGAATTATATCAATAGGAACTTTAATAGCAGTATTCTTATCTACATCTGATGAAATGCTACCTATTTTAATTTCGGAATCTGCTTCAGTTGGTTTGATTTTACAAATATTAGCAATAAAGCTTGTTATAGGTGTTGTTGCAGGATTTTCAGTTGATATAATTACAAGATTTATTAACAAGAAAAAAGAAGACAATGTAGTAGAAAATGTGTCACATCTATGTGAACATGAACATTGCGATTGTGAACATGGAATATTTAAATCATCATTAAAACACACATTAAATATATTTCTATTTATTATAATAATTACATTTATACTTAACATTGGAATACATTTAATAGGAGAGGAAAATATTTCAAACTTTATAACAAGATTTCCTACTGTTGGAATATTGATATGTGCATTAGTTGGATTTATTCCTAATTGTGCAAGTTCAGTAATTATTACAGAATTGTATTTAACAAATTTAATTAGTATGGGAGCAATGATTTCTGGATTATTAGTAGGTTCAGGAATAGGAATGTTAGTACTATTTAAATCTAATAAAAATATAAAAGAAAATTTGAAAATAGCTGGAATTTTATATCTTATAGGTATAATTTCAGGATTTATAATAAATTTAGTTATATAAATGAGCAGTAAAAGCTCTCTCAAAAAAATATCGAGAGAGCTTTTGGAAAATAATAAAAAATTGTTTAAGTTTACCTGGTATTTCTTATTTGTTCTATATCCCAAGAATTTTTTTAGCTTTTTCAACATCTTCAGTAGTAGCAACCCTTGTCCCTTCTAAAGGATATTCTAGTCCTAAGTTTATCCATTTATATTTGCCCATGTCGTGATATGGTAGAATTTCTACTTTATCTACTGTTTTTAATGTTGAAATAAAATCCTTCAATTTTTTTAAATCATCTTCTTTATCTGTATAATCTGGAACTAAAACCTGTCTTATCCACATATGTTTGCCATGATTGCTCAAGTATTCGGCAAATTCCAATTCTTTTTTATTAGAGACACCAGTTAAATCTTTACAAATCTCATCATTAATACATTTTATATCTAATAGAAAAAGGTCAGTTAATTCTATTACTTCTTGAATTTTAGGCGTGATATAAAACACGCCAGAAGTATCTATTGCAGTGGGAAAGCCATTACGTTTTAACTCTTTAAATAATGCAATTAGGAAGTCTAAGTGGAGAAGAGGTTCTCCTCCACTTACTGTAACTCCGCCACCAGAAGGAATTATATAATTTTTATATCTATATATTTTATCTAAAACTTCTGCTACAGAATATTTTGTTCCACCAGTATGGCACCAAGTATCTCTATTTTGACAATATTTGCATTTTAAGTTACAACCTTGTGTAAAAATTACAAATCTAATTCCAGGTCCATCAACAGCCCCAAAAGTTTCAAAAGAATGAATAGGGCAGGTGATTTCTAAATCGTTTTCCATAATGTTTCACATCCTTATAGTGCATTAAATTCTTTCATGAATTGTTCTGTTAACTACATCTAATTGTTGTTCTCTAGTTAATTTTGTAAAGTTTACAGCATAACCAGAAACACGTATTGTTAATTGAGGATATTTTTCAGGGTGATCCATTGCATCTAAAAGTAAAGCTCTATCAAAAACATTTACATTTATATGATGACCAGATTGAAGGAAATATCCATCTAGCATACTAACTAAATTATTTATTTTGGTTTCATCATCCTTTCCTAATGTACTAGGAGAGATTGAGAATGTAAAAGATATTCCATCTTCAGAATAATCGTAAGGTAATCTTGCGATAGTGTTCATTACAGCTAATGCACCAGAACTGTCTCTACCATGAAGAGGGTTAGCACCTGGTCCAAATGGAGCACCAGCTCTTCTTCCATCAGGAGTGTTACCTGTATTTTTACCATAAACAACATTTGAAGTTATAGTTAAAACTGATAGTGTTGGCTTAGAGTTTCTATAAGTGTAATGACGTTCTAGTTTCTTCATAAATGTTTTTACTAAATCAACTGCAATACTATCAACTCTATCATCATCATTTCCGTATTTTGGATAATCTCCTTCAACAATATAATCTGTAGCAAGTCCTGTTTCATCACGAACAACTTTTACTTTTGCATATTTTATAGCTGAAAGGGAATCAGCAACAACAGATAAACCAGCTATACCACAAGCCATTGTACGTAAAATTTCTTTATCATGTAATGCCATTTCTAAAGCTTCATATGAATATTTATCATGCATATAATGAATGGCATTTAAAGCTTTTATATAAATCATAGCAACATAGTCTAGCATTTGGTCGTATTTTCTAACTACTTCGTCATAGTCTAAATATTCACTTTTTATAGATTCAAACTCAGGAGTTACCTGTTTACCTGTGTTCTCATCACGTCCACCATTTATGGCATATAGCAAAGCTTTTGCAAGGTTTGCTCTGGCTCCAAAGAATTGCATTTGTTTACCAATTTTCATTGCAGAAACACAACAAGCAATACCGTAATCATCTCCTAAAGTGATCCTCATTAAATCATCATTTTCATATTGAATAGAAGATGTTGCAATTGATATTTTTGCACAATAATCTTTAAAAGCTTTTGGTAAATGTTTAGACCAAAGAACAGTTAAATTTGGTTCTGGAGCAGCACCTAAATTTTCTAGTGTATGAAGAATTCTAAAAGAGTTTTTAGTAACTAAAGTCCTGCCATCAATTCCCATACCACCAATGCTTTCTGTAACCCATACAGGATCACCACTAAATAAGCTGTTATATTCAGGAGCACGTAAAAAACGTACCATTCTAAGTTTCATAACAAATTGATCCATAAGTTCTTGAACTTCAGATTCTGTGATAGAACCGTTTTTTAAATCTCTTTCGAAGTATATATCTAAAAATGTAGAAGTTCTACCCAAAGACATTGCAGCACCATTTTGATCTTTTATAGCACCTAAATAAGCAAAATATAGCCATTGTACTGCTTCTTTAGAATTTGAAGCAGGTATAGAAATGTCAAAGCCATAGCCATTTGCCATTTTCTTTAAATCTTCTAAAGCCTTAATTTGTTCTGCAGTTTCTTCACGACTTCTAATTACAGATTCAGTAAATTCGTCTACATTTAAAATATCAAGCTCTTCCTTTTTTTCATCAATCAAAGCGTCAACACCATAAAGGGGAACACGTCTATAATCCCCAATTATACGTCCACGACCGTATCCATCAGGTAAACCAGTTAATAAATGATGTGACCTAGCAATACGAATATCGGGTGTGTATACATCAAAAACACCATCATTATGAGTTTTTCTTAAATTGTGATAAATATATTCAACTTCATCATCAACTTTATATCCATATGCTTCACAAGACTTTTCTACTATACGAATACCACCATTAGGCATTATAGCTCTTTTTAGAGGTGCATCAGTTTGAAATCCTACAATATCTTCTAAATCTTTATCAAGATATCCAGGTTGATATCTATTTATTCCAGAAGGAGTTTTGGTGTCAACATCAAGAACACCCTTATCCTTTTCCTCTTTATATAAATCCAAAACCTTATTCCATAATTTTGTAACTTTTTCTGTTGGTCCGGCTAGAAAACTCTCATCACCTTCATAAGGCGTGTAATTATGGAAAATAAAATCTCTAACATTAATTTCATCTTGCCATCTTCCACTATTAAAATCTTTCCATTGTTCAAATTTCATATAATTATCATCCTTTCTCTTTAAGTAAAATAATAACTTTTTGAATAAAAAAATTATAAAAATTTATACTATTAATATTAACATATCACATAATAAATATCAATGAAAAAAATGGAAGAATGACAAAAATCATTCTTCCTCTTCAGCGATTATTTTTGATAATTTATAAATTAGTTTTTGTTTCTTTGGTGAACATTTTTCTAATATATCATTAAACTCAGAAGATAAATAATGTTCATCCATGTTAGAAACTCCGTTAAGAACCGTTCCTTCAGAAATTCCTAATGCAGAACAAAATTCAGTTAATCTTCGTAAGTTTATGTGTGAACTACCTCTTTCAACTCTACTTATAAAAGCAACAGAAAGATTTAATTTTTCTGCTAACTCTTGTTGTGTCATATCTGCACTTTTTCTTGCATTTTTTAGCCTTTGTCCAATTATTACATAATCAACTGCCATAATAACCTCCAATTCTTAAGACACTTATTATTAGAAAAAATTTCTATATGTAAAAATATAGCATGTATAAATAAAATTTTACAGAAACTAATATGTATAGATATACCTATTGGTATAATTGTGTGCAGAAAATTAAAAAATATTATTTAGATATTAATTAATATTAAAAACGAATAATTATATTACGAAAAAGCAAAAAACTATTGACAGAAAATTGAGTGAATGTTATTTTTATAATTGATAGAATAATAAAAATATAGGAGGATTTTATTATGAAAAAATCAAATGTAATTATAATTTGTATTATTGCAATTATAGCAATTATTGCAATAGCAATGGTTAATGGGTATAACGGTATGGTATCAAAGAAAGAAAATGTAGAGAGTTCATTATCAAATTTAGATGTAATGCTACAAAGAAGAGCAGATTTAATACCAAATTTAGTTAGCACAGTTAAAGGTTATGCAAGTCATGAAAATGAGATTATAGACAAAGTAACAGATGCAAGAACTAAATTAGTAAACGCAAAAAGTATTGAAGATAAGTCAAGTGCTAATAATGAATTAACAAATTCCTTGAATGCTTTGATGGTAGTGGTGGAAAATTATCCAGACTTAAAGTCATCAGAAAATTTTAAACAATTATCTGATGAACTAGCAGGAACTGAAAATCGTATTGCAGTTGCAAGAAGAGATTACAATAATTCTGTAAAAAATCTAAATACAACAATAAAAAGATTTCCAAATAATATATTAGCAGGAATGTTTGGATTTGAAAAGGCAACATATTTTGAGGCAGAAGAGAGTAGCTCGGAGGTGCCAAGTGTTAATTTTGAATAAAAAAAGTATCTGGATTAAAATTATAATAATATGTGTTATATTATTAAATGTTTTAAATATAAAAGCTTTTGCTATTGTAAATCCAACTACAGATTTCTATGTTAATGATTATGCAGGGCTTCTTAGCGAAGAAACAAAAAATTATATTATAAATGCAAATAAAAGCTTATATAATCAGACAGGGGCTCAAATAGTAGTTGTTACAGTACCTAATTTAGAAGGAAATTCTTTAGAAGACTATGCGGTGCAATTATTTAGAAAGTTTGGCATAGGAGATAAAACGAAAAATAATGGAGTTCTTTTATTACTTGCACTTGAAGAGAGACAGTTTAGAATTGAAGTAGGATATGGATTAGAAGGTATACTTCCAGATGGAAAAACAGGCAGAATACAAGACGAGTACATTATTCCTTATCTGAAACAAAATAATTGGAATGACGGAATAAAAAATGGGTTCAGTGCAATTTTAAGTGTAGTTGCAGAAGAATATAATGTTGATGTTGGAGCTGAGAGTGCAGTAAAGACAACTGAAACTGAGGGAAACGCAGAAACAATTAAAGCTATGTTTGGTTTTATTGGATTCCCATTGATTTCATCAATAATTGGAGCAGTGTTGAGAAGCTTAAAGGTAACGGGAAAGATAAATAGAAGGCAAAAAACATCGATATCAATTCTGTATTTGTTTTTCGTTGCAGTATGTTACTATTTTATTTTTAGAGATGCAGCTTTTTCAGGGATTGAATCTTATATATTAAAGCAAATTGTTATAGTAGTTTTCTTTGTGCTATTTAATTTTATAGCAATGATTTCTAATATATCAGGTGGAAGTGGCATGGGTAGATCTTCAGGGGGATTCTCTTCAGGAGGCGGTTCTTTTGGTGGAGGTGGCTCTTCAGGAGGCGGAGGAAGCTCAAGAAGTTTTTAGATAATAATAAATAGGGACGCTTTTGTCTGGCTGAGATTTTCAGTCAAACAGGAGCGTCTTATTGTGTTTTTTATGCCTTTTTACAAAATTAGTTCTGTGTGCTGAAAAAATAAGAAAAGTAAAATTGGATATAAAAGTGACTTACGAAATAAAACAATTTATTATAATATTTAAGCGATTAAAAAGTAAAACAGGATTACATAAAAATAAATTTTGAATTAAGTATATTACTTAAGGAAAACTCCCGTCTTTTCAAATTAATGCATATCACTGATTTTCTTACATTTTACTAAATCTTATTTTAAAATCAAAAAATAATTTTATAAAAATTCTTTAAAACTTTTTGTTATTAAATGTTGATTTTTCAGTAGTTTATTGCTATACTCTCATTATAAACAAAATCTTTAAGTAATATACTTAATACCAATATTGTGTGTCTTTTGACGTCCGCTCATTTTGCCTAATAATATGTTACAAATTAGGAAAAGAAATTTCCCTTATCGTCCTACGAGAAAGTCATAAGTTTATAGTTAAGAGAAAATTTCAATCCCTAATTGTGTCCCATATTTATTAGTCAATGCGCTAGGTAGAGATAATTATAATGCATCTGACATCCGCTCTTTTGACTAATAATATGATTCAAATTAGGGAACCCAGAAATTTCCCTTATCGTCCTACGAGCAAGTTATATATTCATAGTTAAGAGAAAATTTCAATCCCTAATTGTGTCTCATATTTATCAGTCAATGCGCTAGGGAAAAATAATTATAATGCGTTTGACGTCCGCTCATTTTGACTAATAGTATGATTCAAATTAGGAAACCCAGAAATTTCCCTTATCATCCTACGAGCAAGTTATATATTCATAGTTAAGCGAAAATTTCAATCCCTAATTGTGTCTCATATTTATTAGTTAATGCGCTGGGTAGAGGTGATTTTGAGTATTTATATAAAAAGGAAAAATATTTTTAGGAGGAATCTTAAATGGAAAAGAACAAAGGTAAGATAATTGGAGAAATTAAAAATTCTAAAGGAATTACATTATTAGCTTTGGCTGTTACTATTGTGGTTTTATTAATATTAACTAGTATAGGTATAAAACTTACACTAGGTAATAATGGGATTATCGGAGAAGCGAAGAATGCAAAGGAGCAAGCTGAAATTGACGAGGAGAAAGGGATCGTAAAAAGAGCAACTACAGTTTCTTTGATAAAGAGCAAAGGTTCAAGAGTTGAGCAAGATACCTTAGAAAAAGCCTTGAATGATGAGACAGGTGAAGGTAAAACAGAGGTAAATGATGCTGGAGATGTTTTTGAAATATTGTTTACTGATTCAGATAGATATTATGAGGTTGATAGTGAAGGTAATATTAGTGATGCAAATAAGATTACAAAGGACGAATATGCTGGTGATATAACTAAAGGTGGAAGATGTGATGGAAGCGAGGAAAAACCTTATGAGATAAGTTGCATAGAGGATTTAGTAATATTAGCTAATAGAACAAATGGAAAGGGAAATTATATAGATGAAAATGGAGAAGTAAAGGATGTTGTTGCTGTTACTCAACCTTTTAAGGACAAAAACTTTATATTAACAAAAACATTGAATTTCGAATCTAAATTTTCATATTCAAAATCAGAATTAAAATGGACATATGATTCAGAAAATGATGCATATAAAATAGATGACTCGAGTACTACTACATTACAAGAAATAATAACAGATAAAACAGGAGTTGGTTTTGTACCAATAGGACCTGATACAGGTAATAGTTCTAAAATGTTTTGGGGAAACTTAGAGGGACAGAATAATATGATAAAAAACTTATACGAGAACAGAACTGAAAGTGCTGGCTTTTTTGGGGCATTATGCAGAAGTACAATAAAGAATTTAAGACTTTCAGGAAATATAAAAGCATCAAGTGTAGGAGTTTTTTCTTATAGAGCTTCTGGAGGCGAATTTTATAATTGCAGTAATTTAGTAAATATTGAAGCAGATCGTGCAAGTGGATTTGCTAGTGAGGTTTATGGAAATATAACACTGATAAATTGTATAAATAAAGGGAATGATATGTCGGGAGGATTAATAAGGTGGGATGATGTTAGTGGAACAACAACAATTGTTAACTGTTATAATAGTGGAACAATAAAGGGAAGTGAAAGTACAAGCTCATCATACAATTATGCAAGTGGAATAATGGGGTGCTCATATAGCTCGGGCACCAGAAATATCATAAATACATGCAGTTTAGGGAAGATAACAAATTATGGAAATAATTTTTATTATGCTTATGGCGGAGCCACAGTTGATTTAACTAATTGCTTTTATCCAAGTAGTATGACTAAGAATAATTCAAACATAGAAGTGAATGAGGGAAGTATTTCTTTTGATGATTCAAATGTGCAAGAAGTGGTAAACACACTTAATGCATATGTAAAAGAACATAAAAATGACTATGAGGTTCCGTTAAAAGAATGGAAAATAGGAACGGTAAATGGAGAAAAAGCGCCAGTGCTAATAGATGATTAATTGAGAGAACTGATAAAAATTAGAACATAAAAAGTATGTAAATAATTATAGATTTTACATACTTTTTCATTTAACTACTATGATTAAAAAATCTAATTAATTTTTTAATCACACCGAAAAGATTATAAATAAGTAATATGAGGAGTAAGAAAATTGCCAAATATTCTAGAAAATCTTTTGTAAAGAAATGGTAAAAAGGTGTCAATAGTTTTCATAAGCTACCGACACTTTTTTATATTAAAAATCCATAAACTCGGTATTATATAAAATATATTGTAAGTAAATTAAAATAAGATAATTGCAATTTGAAAATTTTCGGATTTGTTCCTTGAAAAAATTCTTATTTTAAAATATAATATACATACAGGAGAGGATAAAAAATGGCAGTTTTTGAATGTGAATACACAATAGGACTTACAGATGTAGGAGAGTCAAACTTATTAACAAATAAAGCAATAATAAAGGTTTTAGAAAATGCAGGCGGAATGCATTCAGAAAAAGTTGGATATGGACTAAATGAAATAGATGAAACCAAATTAAGTTGGATTTTATTAAGTTGGAAAGTTAAAGTTTTAAATAGAGCAAAATATAATTCTAAAATTAAAGTTAAAACATGGGCGAGAGATACAAACAGAGTGTTTACATATAGAGATTATGAGATATATGATGAACAAGAAAATTTAATAGTATTAGCTAGTAGTAAATGGGCTTTAATAAATATAGATACAAAATCTCTAGCGAGACTGCCAGAAGATTTAATAGGAAAATATAAACCAGAAAATAAAAAAGTATTTGAAGAAACTGAAATACCTAAACTAAAAGAAGCGAATTCTTATAGTAGTGAGGTTAACCTAAAAGTTTTAAGAAATCAAATAGATGTAAATGACCATGTTCATAATTTATTCTATTTAGACTTTGCATATGAAGCTTTACCAGAAAATGTTTACAAAGAAAATAGATTTAATAATATAGATATAATGTATAAAAAACAGATAAAATATAATGATAAAATTAAATGTTTATATTCATTTGAAAATAATAAGCATATAATAGCAATAAAATCAGAAGATGATAGCATTATACATGCTATAGTTAACGTATACTAGCATAGGTATTAAAGTGCTGTAAGGAAGGATTATAAAATATGAGAAGAGAAACAAAAGATATTAGTACATATATAATAGTTAATATAATTTTATTAATAGTTGCAACTTTATTAACCTTTTCTATTATTGCAATTTATAGAATAAATAAAAATGACATGTTTGCAAATGTGGAAACAATAAGCAATATTGAAGAATCTAGTATACAGGTGGAAAAGCAAGAAAAAGATGACAATAAAAATCAAATTGACCAAAATGTTCAAACAATAGTACCAATAATAATAAATGATAATCAAGAAGAACAGCAACAACCAATATCAGAAAGTAATTCATACAAATATTATTATTATCAATTAAGTGATAATGCAAAAAAGATTTATAATACAATAGAAAAAAATATGGATAATATGAAAAGTGGAACTTATGAGATTAAGTTGTCAGAAGATATTGCATCAAGATTAAAAGAAGCAAACGGAAAAGAATTACTAAATACAGATTTTCAATCTGCATGGGATGCAATTATAATGGATAGAGTAGAACTGTTTTATATAGATGTTTCAAAAATTAATTTAAGCATAAAAACAATTACTCGAGGAAGTAATGTACAATATAAATTATCAATGGGGCCAGGAAGTAGCGGTAGTTATTTAGAAGATGGTTTTCAAAACGAACAAATAGTAGATATGGCATTTGGTCAAATTGAAAATATAAGAAATCAGATTATATCAACCTTGTCAGGAGATGATTATAGCAAAATAACAAAAGTCCACGATTGGCTAGTGGATAATGTGGATTATGGCACAGAAGTTTCGGGTAAAAATTCTTATAATATATATGGAACATTTGTTATGAAGTCTGTGGTATGTGAAGGATATGCAAAAGGATTTAAATACATAATGGACCAGTTAGGAATACCATGCATTTTAGTTAGTGGTACTGCACAAAATTCGGAAGGAACAACAGAAAATCACGAATGGAATTATGTTCAATTAGATGGAAAATGGTATGCAATAGATGCAACTTGGGATGACCCAATAATAGTTGGAGGAGGAACTTTAACATATGCTTCTAGATACAGATATTTTATGAAGGGAAGTTTGGCAATGAATATAAACCACTTTCCTAATGGGCAAGTTTCAGAAAAAGGGATGACATTTAAATATCCAAATTTAGAAAATAGTAATTATTAGTTTTTTGTATAAATAATTTAAACTTGAAAGAAAATAAATAGAAGAGAACAAATATAATATAAAGCTCAAAAAAAGAAGAAAAATCATGGTTAAAATTTTTCTTCTTTTTTGGCATATAAATTATTCACCTATAATCATAGGACCAATATTCGTTACAGTACCTGCACCTATTGTTAAAACTATATCATTAGGCATAACCCTGTCACGGATATATTTTGCAATATCTGCAAAATCGTGCATATAAATTGCATGCTTTTGAACTTTGTTTATTTGTTCTACTAAATCTTGTGCAGAAACACCCAAGGTGTCAGATTCTCTTGCTGCATAAATATCAGTAACTATAATGTTGTTAAAACCGCTAAGTGATTGTGCAAAATCATTAAGCAAATTTTTAGTTCTACTATATGTATGTGGTTGGAAAACAACCCAAGATCTATTAAAATCTTTTTGCTCCATAGCATCATATACAGCTTTTATTTCTGATGGATGATGAGCATAATCGTCATATATTGTTGCACCATTAACTTCTCCAACATATTCAAATCTTCTATGAGCACCTGTATATTTTAACAATGCTGATTTGATAATTTCCTTATCTATTCCATATTCATAACATGTAGCAATACAAGCAAGTGCATTGTATACGTTGTGACGTCCTGGAACAGAAAGCTTAAAGGTTTTGAAGAAAGAGTTATTTCTATAAACATCAAAAGATGGAAAACCATTTCTGTCAAAAGAAATATTTCTAGCAACAAAATTAGATTTAGAATTATCCAAGCTGAATGTTACAACTTTTGCATTTGTGTATTTGTATAAATCAGCACAGTACTCGTTGTCTGTATTCAAAACTAATAAACCATCATCTGGTAGTAATTTTACATACTTAATAAATGCTTCTTTTATATTATCAATATTTTTAAAGTAATCTAAATGGTCATTATCAATATTAAGAATAACTTCCGTTTTAGGGAAGAACTTTAAGAAACTTTCAACATACTCGCAAGCTTCTAAAATGAAATAATTGCTATTTCCAACTCTGTAATTTCCGTTTATTGGTTTTAAAAGTGCACCAACTTGAATACTTGGATCCATGTTAGCTTCTATAAAACAAACTGAAATCATAGATGTAGTAGTTGTTTTTCCATGAGTTCCTGATATACATATAGATTCAGAAAAAGCTTTTGTAATAAGACCTAAGAAAGTAGATCTTTCCATTAGAGTAATTCCTAATCTTTTGGCTTCTTGTATTTCGGGATCTGCTTGAGAAATAGCAGCACTATATACAACTATATCAGCCTTGCGTAAGCCCTCAAAATCATGACCTATAGTAACATGAATGTTTCTACTTTGTAGCTCCTCCGTAAGTTCAGAAGCAGAAGCATCAGAACCAGTTACAAGAAATCCCCAATTTTTAAGTAGAGCAGCGATACCACTCATACTAGTTCCACCTATTCCTAACATATGTATATGTCTATAATGTTTTAAATCTTCTAGATTAGCCAATATATTACACTCCTTTAAATTCATTTCAGCGTACATTATATAACGAAAATTAAAGTTTTTCAACCAGTTAAATAAAATAATTTTATAAAGCTTGAAATTTATGTGAGATTTGCATATATATTTAAAATTTACATTAAAAATATATCTACAAAATAATATGTAAAAAATAAAAAATGGTTACAAATTATAACTTCCAAATAAAAATGCAAATATTTTGTAAAAAATAGAAGGAAAAAATAAAAGAATGGAGAATAATATAGTAGTACATAAAAAATGTACTAAATAAACATTGGAAGGTGGTACTCAGATATGGAAATTACAGATGTACGTTTAAAAAAATTCAACACAGAAGGAAAGATGAAAGCTATAGCTTCTATAACATTCGATAATGAATTTGTTGTTCATGAAATAAAAGTTATAGAAACATCAAAAGGCACAATCATTGCTATGCCAAGTAAAGGTAAAAATGGAAAATTTAATGATATAGCTCATCCTATTAAGCCAGAAACAAGAGCTAAAATTACTGAGGCTATAATGAAGGCTTATGATGAAGCTGAAGATCCAGCTCCAGCTGATACAAATGCAGTTGAGGGTGAAGAATAAAATATAAATAAGAGCCATGCGAAAGCATGGTCTTTTTGTTGATTATAGATAAATTCTGTCAATGGAAAACAGTTGAAAGATAGGTATTAATATGATATAATATACACGCAAATTAAAGAAAAGAAAGTGGGTATTAATACATAATGGCTGATGACAGGTATTCGATATACAGAGGATACATTGAGACACAAAGGACAGAGTATGAAAAAGCTATTATACAAATATATCAAATAATACAAAAACTAAAAGACGGAATAGTAATAGGAGATAAAAAAATAAGGGTAAAAGGAAGTTTAGAAGTTGAAGGAAGAATAAAAGCTTTCATGTCAGCTTTTAAAAATGATAAGACAAAAGAAAAAGCATTGGATGATTGCTTTGGAATTAGAGTAGTTGGGAAAAATGCAATAGAAGTTAAGCTTGTACAACAGATATTAAAAAGAATGCAGAATCCTAAGATTAGAGAAGCTTTAGGAGATGCAATTTTTGATGACAGTAATTTTGCCGTTATAAGAGAAAAAAATCATGCAGAAAGAGTAGAAACAAACTATAATGCAGTTCATCAAATAGTAGTTAGAAATGAAGAAAACTTAAATAGTCCATTAATAGAAATACAGTATTGGGATGAAGAAACTAAAGATAGATGTTTATATGGAGATTTGAATCATATAAAATATAAAAAAGTTGCAGAAAAAGATATTAAAATGAAAAAGCGAGAAATGGAAGCTGGAGAGATTGGAAAAGAGTTACCAGAATATTATTGCTTTGATAAAAATGGAAAACCATATGTGTTAAACAAAGAAGAAGCATTGAAGAAATTATTTCCTTATGAAGATGAATTAGAAATAGGTTAAAAAATAAAAATAAATATAGGGGGACTTATTAATGGAAAAAATAAAAGAATTTTTTAATAAAGCAACAGACAGCTATAAAAGTTACATGAAACAATATGTAGCAACAAATATAATAATTATAATAGCAACAATTTTTTTGACATTCGCAAACTATGATAATGATTATAAATTTATTGTATCGTTTATTATATCATCAGCAATAATGGCTATAAATTTCTTTACAATTGAAACATATAATTTAAATTTAAAACGTAAAGCACCTCTTTATGTTTTAGGAATATTAGTGGCTGTAGGATTAGAGAGACTAATTACATTAAATCCTTCAATGGGATACGGAAGATATGTTATAGGATATTCGTTTATTTTAATTCTTGTGGGTTTAATAAAAATTATAAAAAATTCTGAATTAGAAACTAGTCAATACTGCACAAGAGTTTTTAAAAATCTATTTAACGTGGGAATAGTATATTTAATATTAGCAATAGGCTTAACTGTAATATTATCTATTTTTATATCATTGCTTTTAACTAATGGAAATTATGAGCTGATAATTAGAATGCATATAGCACTGTTAGGATTGTACTTGGTACCAGCAGGATTAATATCCTTAAATAATACAAAACAAGAAACAAGTAAATTTATAGAAAAGTTGATTTTATTTGTATTACTTCCATTAACAATATTAACAACAGCTATAATATATATGTATATGGCAAAAATATTTTTATTTAAGCAAATTCCATCAAACTCGATATTTAAAATTGTAACGGGATTATTTATATGTGCTTTTCCAGTTTGGACTATGGCTTATAGCTTTAAAGATACATCTAAAGCTGTTAGTAGATTTTGCAAGATAATGCCAATAGCATTTGCACCTTTTATAGGATTACAAATATACTCTTTAGGTGCAAGAATTGTGGAAAATGGAATTACACCTGTTAGATATCTAGGGGGAATGTTTATAATATTTGAGGTAATAGCGATATTTGTATCTTTATATAAAGACAGAAAGTATCTAATACATATATTTACATCAGCAATAGTTATAATTTTAATTTCAACAATAATGCCAGTGATAAACATGCAAACAGTTTCTAATATAAATCAGGCACAAAGGCTAAAAAATGCATGGAGAAGTGATGAAAAATATGAAGATCTATCAAAAGAAGATAGAAAAAAGGCTCAAGGGGCTTATTATTATTTAAAGGGACAAAAAGGTCAAGAAAAGTATATACCTAGTTATATATCAGAAGAAAGTTTTGAAGAAAATTATGACATAGATAAAGACATTATTTTAAGAAATGATATATTCTTTTCACCAAATAAAGATGAATCTGTTGTAAGTGTGGAAGGATATAATAGAATAAAAGAAATAACAAGAAATTTATACCTATCAGATGTGAAGGAATTACAAAACATCAATTTAGATAATGTATATAGTATAAATATGGAAGATTATATAGAAAGATTAGTGGAACTAAATAAAAATAGCAAATCAGATACAAGAGATTATATACTAAATAATAGAAAAATAAAAATAAATGACGACAGAGACTTATATATAAAGAGTTTAGATTTATCATATACTTTAAATGAAGAGGGCAAATTAGAAAGTATAGATTATTGGAATCTAGAAGGATATATGTTGATAAAATAGAAGAAATCCTATAAAACTTTATAGGCAAGGGAATACTGGAAGATGAAATTAGAAAATAAAATTTTAAAATATATAATTGTATATATAGCAATTGTAGGAATACTATTTAGTGCATTAACATTAAGTTCGAAAATACCACAAGGTGCTATCAAAAAGAATATAGAGGAATCAGTGGAGTTTTTCGAAAAGAATGCAGGAGTAGAAGAGATAATAAAGAGAAGAGAATATTCAACGATACATTATTATGCAGACACCGTTTTATTAAATATAATATATTGTATAGATTTTCAACATTCAGTTGAAGCTACAATGTGGGCAAACTTTTACAAAAGCGCAGACGCGGATATAAATAATGACTTTATTGATGTGGTAAAAGGAGATCTTAAACCAAATGAACAATATTTAAGATATTGGCATGGAAGTATGTTAGTTTTAAGACCGTTATTAACTATCTTTAACATAGAGCAAATATATACATTAAATAAGATTGTAATGTATGGATTGGCAATAGTCTTATTTTTCATAATTTTTAAAAGAAGTAAAAAGGTATCAATAATATTTTTAATATCAATGGTTATGATAGCTTTTTACTTTGTACCATACTGTTTAGAATACTCATGGACTTTCTACATAATGCTAGTTACTTCAATTTTAGCATTATTACTAGAAAAGCAGGGCAATAAAAAAATATATATGTTATTTTTTATTTCTGGCATATTAACATGTTTTTTTGACTTTTTAACAACAGAGATAATAACTGTGCTAGTTCCAGTTTTATTGGTACTGCTAATAAGAAAAGAAGAAAACAGAGTAACAAGTTTTAGAGAGAGTATAAAATTTGTTGTGTCTTCATGTGCTTTGTGGGGGATGGCATATGTAGCTATGTGGTTTACTAAATGGATTTTAGCATCAATGATACTACATGTTAATGCAATACAATATGTAAAAGAAAATGCGATGTTAAGGATAAATGGGCTTCAAGGATTAGAAAGTAGAAAAACTATGTATATTGGAGCATTATATAATAATTGGCATGATTTATATCCAATCAATATAATAAAAAGAGATTCTACATTAATAAAATATACAATATTATTTTTTGTGATATTATTGGCATTAACGGATTGGAAAAATATAAAGAAAAAATGGTTTGCTGGATTATTGGTTTTAATTGCTGTAGTCCCATATTTTAGATATTTAGCACTTGCAAATCACTCATATAGACATGCTTTTTTCATGTTTAGAGAACAAATTATTTCTTGTATTGCAATAACAGCTGCTATACTTGAAATATTAAATTACAAAATATTATTTAAAGAAATTAAATGGGGGAAAAATTGGAAAAAATAGAATTAACAATATTAATGCCATGTCTGAATGAGGAAAAAACAATCGAAACTTGCATAATAAAAGCACACACTTTTATTAACAGCAATAACATAAAAGGAGAAGTTTTGATAGCAGATAATGGAAGTACAGATAAGTCTGTTTATATAGCAAAAAAGAGTGGTGCAAGAGTTATAGAAGTAAAAGAAAAAGGATATGGACATGCTCTAATTGAGGGAAGCAAATCGGCAAAAGGAAAATATACAATAATAGGAGATTGTGATGATAGTTACAATTTTCTGGAGTTAGATAAAATATTAGAAAAATTAAGACAGGGTGAAGAACTTGTAATAGGAAATAGATATAAAGGAACAATTGAAAAAGGAGCAATGAAAAAATTCCATCAGTATGTTGGAACTCCAATAATATCCGCTATTGGTAGAGCTATATATAATGTTAAAGTTGGAGATTTTAATTGTGGACTTAGAGGATATCAAACTAAGAAGATAAATGAGTTGCATTGTAAATGTGGTGGAATGGAATATGCAACAGAGATGATAATAAGAGCAAAAAAGAATAATTTGAAGATATGTGAAGTTCCTATAAATTTTTATAAGGATGGAAGAGATAGAAAGTCGCATTTGAGACCAATACAAGATGGAATAAGGCATATTAAGACTATTATTTTTCTTAAGTAGAAAACAAGAAAAATTTAATCCATAATTGTGTATTATATTTATTAGCGAATATACAAGGATAGTATATTGAAAAAATAAATTAAAAAAGTATTGCAAAAGAATAAAAGTAATTGATTCTCGTTTTTGGAAAAAAATTACTTTTATTTTTTAGTTTTATTTTGAATTTGGAAATAATATGGCTTGAAAAATAAAACATTCATTATGAGATTTAGAAGAATTAAAGATAAAGGTTGGTTACATAAAAATATACTTAATACTAATTTTAAAAAGTGTGAAAACATTATGACCGGTGCATGTAGCTGGAAAATAATGCGAAGGACGTCCGCTCTTTTGACTAATAATATGATTCAAATTAGGAAAAGAAATTTCCCTTATC
>OIYO01000799.1_pt1 | contig 22440 bp, 20 predicted proteins | sample 1588191 | NCBI WGS metagenome assembly OIYO01 (sample SAMN03283275) | human gut metagenome | biome: human-associated habitat; material: feces | host: Homo sapiens | place: Peru | collected 2012 | reverse complement strand
CTACACCCTCTAGAGAAACAACATCGGCAAATTCAGGGTTCTTGATAATAATACCGATAGCCTTTGCAGTATCCATTGATGAACCACCACCAATAGCGATAATACAATCAGCACCTGAAGCCTTGAATGTTTCAACACCTGTCTTTACATTTTCAACAGTTGGGTTAGCCTTAATCTTGGAATAAATTTCATAATCAATTGAATTTGCATCCAAAACATCAGTAACTTTCTTAGTTACATTAAACTTAATAAGGTCAGGGTCAGAACAAACAAAGCACTTCTTAAAGCCTCTGCCCTTTACTTCTGTAGCAATCTCTTGAATTGCACCCTTACCGTGATAACTTGTTTCATTTAAGACAAATCTATTTGCCATATTAAACACTCCTTATAAAAAATATATCGTATCAAAATATTTATTGTCTATATTGTACACCTTTATTTTGCATTTGTCACTAGTTTTTTACAAAATTTTTCATTTCAAGCCTGAAAATTATGTGAAAAGCACTTATAAGCACCTTGTAACCGGTAATGTAAAATGATAAAATAATAATAGAAACTAAGGAGGTATTTATAATGGAAACATTACAAGCTATAAAATCAAGAAGAAGTATCAGAAAGTTTAAGTCAGATATGATTCCAAAGGATATTTTGGACAAAATTATTGAAGCCGGAACATATGCACCTACCGGCAGAAATGCTCAGTCCCCTATTATTATTGCAGTTACTAACAAGGAAGTTAGAGATAAGCTATCCAAAATGAATAGCATTATTATGGGTAAGGATGAAAACTTTGACCCATTCTACAATGCACCTGTATGCTTAATTGTACTTGCTAATAAGGAAAAACCTACTTATATCTATGATGGTACTTTGGTTATGGAGAACCTTATGTTAGCTGCGCATGACTTAGGTATTGGTTCATGTTGGATTCACAGAGCAAAGGAAGAATTTGAAAGTGAAGAAGGCAAAGAACTGTTAAAGTCACTTGGCATTAGTGGTGACTATGAGGGTATCGGTCATTGTGTATTAGGTTATGCAGATTGTGATGAGCCTACACCGGCTAAAAGAAAAGATGACTATGTTTATTATATAGACTAATTTTCATTCAAGGAGAATAGTATGCAAGTTTTAATGATTAATGGCAGTCCCAGGGTTAACGGCAACACATCTATTGCACTTAATGAAATGGAAACTGTTTTTAAGAAAAACCATATTGAAGTTAACACAGTACAAATCGGCAATATGGATATTAGAGGTTGTACTGCTTGTGGTTATTGTCACGAAAAAGGCAAATGTATCTTTGATGATGAAGTAAACAAAATTGCACCTATGTTTGAAAAGGCAGACGGTCTTGTTATTGCAAGTCCTGTTTATTATGCATCAGCTAATGCAACACTAATTGCATTTTTAGACAGACTATTCTATAGCACTCACTTTGATAAAAGTATGAAAGTCGGTGCTAGTGTTGTATGTGCTAGACGAGGTGGTTGTTCAGCTACATTTGATGAACTGAACAAGTACTTTACAATTTCAAATATGCCTGTTGCACCAAGTCAATACTGGAACAGTATTCATGGCAGAGAAAAAGGTCAAGCAGACCTTGACCATGAGGGTAAACAGACTATGAGGGTTCTTGCTCAGAATATGACATTTCTTATGAAAAGCATTGAACTTGGCAAAAAGGAATTTGGACTTCCAAAGTATGAAGAAAGAATTTATACACACTTTATCTAATAGTTTAAAATTTATAAAGTAAAAGGGTGGACAATTTGTCCACCCTATTTCTTTGCAATATTTTTACTTACCGATTGCATCCTTATATTCACTCTTTGTTAGTTCTTCACTACCATATAGAGTGAATGGATAATCAGTATCACCGTTATTTCTTACAACACCGGCATGATTGTATCTTAGTTTCTTTGCAGTATTGTCATAATAAGTATAGTAAACATTTAGTGCATTACCGTCATCTGTGATAATCTTTTCAATCTTATAACTATGGTTATAAGCATCACCTGATGCCGGATTATCAGTATAGAACTTATTATCCTTTAGCTTGTAAGCACCATCATATTTACTACTGCTTACATCTTTACCAAATACACTCTTTACTGCTGTAACAACATCATCTTTCTTAATATAGAAACCGTTGCTGTCTTTCTTAAAGTCACCCACAAGACTCTTTGCGTTTTCATCATTTGCTGAGTTAGTAGCTGAATTGATACACATATCAATTAAGTCACTTGCTGATGCTGATACAAAGTTAGGTGTATGGTGGCTATCAGTTGGAAGCAATAAGCTAATCATCTTTACTGTTTCAGCATTAGTTAGCTTTGCCTTATCAGGGTCAACTGTTGTTGGTACAGTTGAAGATGGTGCAGTTGTTGATGTATTAACTGTAGTACTCTGAGTAGTTGTTTCAGGCTTAATAATTGGGTCATCGCTATAATTGTAATCATAGAACAAGTAACCTGCTACTGTTAAAGCAATAACAACAATAAATACTACAACACCGATACCGATTTTGAAACCAAGGCTTTTGCCTTCCCTTTCAAAGTCATCATCATCAATATCCATAGCATGAGATGGTACATCATAATTGCTTTCAACATCAAGATTATCACTATCAGTACTAGCACCAAGTTCATAAGTATCAAGTGGTACATCAAGAGTAAGTGTTGATTCCTTAATTTCTTCTGTAGGAATAACCTTAGTTGCCTCTACATTTTCAGATTTATTTTCTTCAGTAGAATTATCTTCCTTATCGGATAATTCTTCTACCTTTACATCTTCAATGTTTTCTTTAGTATCTGTATCTTCTTTATTTCCTTCTTCGGTAGGTTCATCATCAACATCTACAGGTGCTAAAGAACTAATGTCCTTTACATTAATAGGTGCTACTGCTTCATCGGATTTTTCCTTTAGTTCTTCCTTAGGTTCATCCTTTGGTTCTTCTTTCTTAGAGTTAACAACCGGTACATTATCTTCTTCTGTAGCAGTGCTATTTTCTAATATAGAATTAAGAAGTGACTTATCATCAAATTCACCCTTAATGTTGTTGAAACTTTCAAATAATAGAAGTAAGTAAGAAATAGGTGCAAGACCATAAGTATTTGTACCCTTTTTCTGTAATGCTTCTACTTGCTTTTCAACTGCCATTTTACCTGTGTTAAGTCTATCCTTAACTGTGTTTTCTGAACAGCCTGTACCATGAGAAATTTCCTTAATACTTAGCTTGTTGTAGTAGAAAATAACAATTGTCATTCTCTGTTCAACAGATAAAGCACCTAGGATTTTGTCGATATATTCCTTAGCCTTTTTCTCACCTACAAGTTTGTTAGGCAATTCCTTTAGCATTTCAGGAATAAACTCAACTTCTTCATCTTCACCGTCTGACACAGGGAAAGAATCTACAACAGTATCCTTTAGCTGGTTGATTGTACGGTAAATTGCAATCTTGTCAATCCAAGAAGAAAATCTATCGGGATGGCTAAGTCCTGATAGGTTGCTAAAGCCCAGAACATAGCTGTCTTTCATTACTTCATTAATGCTATCCTTAGGACAACCTGCAAACTTAACTGTCTTGTACATATCCTTATATGTTAGTTTATAAAGGAATGACAAAGACTCCTTGTTGCCATCAATGGCACTATTAACTATATCGGTAGTAACCTTGTTGTTAGTGCCACACACTTTACAAAACATTTCACTACCGTTTATTTTCTTACCACATTTAACGCAGTTCATAAAATATCCTCCTGCTTAAAAACTTTTCTCTATTCTCTATAATATCTAAACTATTTAATAACTATATCATTAACCTTTGGCATCATACCAAGTCTTGCCTACTGCTGAGTCAGCAACAAGTGGCACAGAAAGTGACACTGCCTTTTCCATTTCTTCTTGAAGAATCATTGCAACTCTCATTGACTCATGACTTGGACACTCAACAATCAGTTCATCGTGTACTTGTAGTACAAGTCTTGCCTCAAGGTTTTCTTCCGTTAAACGCTTATCAACCTTAATCATTGCAATTTTGATAATATCTGCTGCTGTACCTTGGATTGGAGCATTTCTTGCTACTCTTTCGCCAAAAGCTCTTGTCATTCCGTTACTTGCAGAAAGTTCAGGCAAATATCTTCTTCTGCCAAATACAGTTTCAACATAACCTGTATCTTTTGCCTTTTCTACAACATCGTGCATATACTTATCAATACCACTGTAATGCTTTAGGTAGGACTCAATATAATTCTTAGCCTCTTTATTGGTTACACCAATATCTTTAGCCAAAGAATAAGCACCGATACCGTAAACAATACCGAAGTTAACTGCCTTTGCCCTACTTCTCATTTCACCGGTAACAAAGTCAAGTGGCATATTGAAAACCTGACTTGCAGTAATTGCGTGAATATCTTGATTATTTTTAAAAGCATCAATCATATTCTTGTCACCGGAAATATCGGCTAATACTCTAAGTTCAATTTGGCTATAGTCGGCATCAACAAGTACCCAACCTTCTCTTGCAGTAAAGAACTTTCTCATTTCTCTACCAAGTTCGGTTCTTACAGGAATGTTCTGTAGGTTAGGTTCTGTTGAGCTAATTCTACCGGTTCTGGTTTCTGTCTGATTAAATGATGAGTGAATTCTGCCGTCATCACCGATAACCTTTAACAGTCCCTCACAATAAGTAGAATTTAGTTTACTTAATGTTCTGTACTGTAGCACCATACTGACTACAGGATGCTGATTCTTTAGACTTTCCAATACATCAGCACTTGTAGAATATCCTGACTTAGTCTTTTTCTTACAAGGCAAAGCTAAATCTTCAAAAAGTGCTACACCAAGTTGCTTAGGAGAATTAATATTAAATTCTCTCCCTACTGAATTATATATCTCTGACTTAAGATTTTCAATATTTTCTTTCAACATTTTGCCAAAATCTTCAATTCCTTGTTTGTCAACTGCAAAACCTAGGTTTTCCATTTTGGCTAGTACATTTGAAAGTGGAATTTCGATTTCATTAAGCAACTTCTTTTGATTACACTGTTCTATTTTCTTTTCAAGAATATTACACAAATCAATCATTGGTGCAATATTACATAGGAATTCATCTTCACCATCATAAATTTCAACTTCATATTCACCGTTTAACTTATCAATGTCATATGAACTTGAATTTGGATTTAACAAATATGATGCTAAAGTTACATCAAAAACAAGGTTCTTGATTTCAAAACCCTTTTTATCAGCATAAGCAAATAATTCTTTTGAAGAATAAACATACTTTTTGTTTTCACTTTTTAGAACAGTATCAACATCAGTAGTTTTGATGATTTCATTTTCTTCTATTATATATAGATAGTCAATATCACCTTTACTTTTGCTATTACTATAAATATACAATTCTTTGCCTAATAAATCAATGGTATTTTTTTCATTTAAAGAATATTTTTTCTTTTCTTTAGGAGTTTCCTCTGCTGACTCAACTTCTTTTAACTTAAACTTATCTATTAAGGAAAAAAGTTCTAGTTTTGCCATCATTCTTGATGCCTCATCCGGCTGAGTACAATTTACAAGATAATGATTAATATCAGTATCAATAGGAATATCAAGCTTGATTTCACCTAACATTCGTGACATATAGGCACTGTCCTTGTTTTCACGAAGTTTCTTCCTCATACCATCTTTAATATCAATAGTATCTAGGTTTTCATATATATAGTCAAGGTTATTAAATCTTTGGATTAAGTCACCTGCACCCTTAGGTCCAATACCCGGAACACCGGGAATACAGTCTGATGAATCACCTTGAATAGCTTTAATCTCAATAAGCTGTCTTGGTGTCACACCATAGTCATCCATAATCTTCTTTTCATCATAAAGTATAGCATTAGCCTTGCCACCTTTAGTGGATGCAAGTCTTACTGTTACCTTATCATTAATAAGTTGAAGTGAATCTCTATCCCCTGTAGCAAGTACACATTCATCACCATTAACCTTACAAGTATGAGAAAGTGTACCCAGAATATCATCAGCCTCATAACCCTCCTTAGTTATAATAGTATAGCCAAGTAAAGTTAATAAGTCCTTTAAAGGTTGCAACTGCTGATGTAGTTCTTCAGGCATACCTTTTCTGTTAGATTTGTACCCATCATATGCTTTGTGTCTAAAGGTTGGTGCTTTTAAGTCAAAAGCAATAGCCACAGCATCAGGGGTAACATCTTCCTGTATTTTAAGTAGCATTGTTAAAAAGCCATATATTGCATTAGTAAACTGACCATCTTTTGTAGTCAATAATCTTATTCCATAGAAAGCTCTGTTTAGAATTGAATTTCCGTCAACAACTAAAAGTTTCATATATACTTCCTTTCAAAAGTTCTAACTTACATTATAATATAGAAACACAAATGTTTCAAGAATAATTAAAGTTTTTGTGAAACTATATATTGTGGTATATGTTATATATTGCCACAAAGGTAAGATGTTTATTTCCTAATAAGAATATTATACTTTAACTATTGAACATTTTACAACACTTATACTATATATTGTGTGTTTACAATTTTGTAACACAATCTATTGTAAATCCCATAAAATCTAGGATTTATAAAATTACATAAAATTTATTCGTTAAATTGGTAATAATAACGGTTGACTTAACACAATATATGGCATATACTAATAAGGCACGAAAAAAACAAACATTTTATTTATTTTTAATTTACATAAGGTAATTTGATGATTTTGTTTTACAATATATGATATTTTACATGGGAGGAACGAAATGATTACTGAAATCACCAAGAGAGATGGTAGAAAAGAACCATTTGAAATTGAAAAAATAACTAATGCGATTTTTAAGGCAGCACAGGCAATTGGTGGCTCAAACTATGAAGAAGCTGAGGATTTAGCCAACAAGGTATGCGACTATATTGAAAACGTTGAGAAAATTCCTGCACCAACAGTTGAACATGTACAGGATACTGTTGAAAAGATGATGATTGAAAACGGTCATGCAAGAACAGCTAAGGAGTTCATTCTTTACAGAGCTGAAAGAACAAGACATAGAGAAATGAACACAAAGCTAATGAAGATTTATGAGGATCTAACTTTTAAATCAGCTAAAGATAATGATGTTAAGAGAGAGAATGCTAACATTGACGGTGATACTGCAATGGGCACTATGCTTAAGTATGGTAGTGAAGGTGCTAAGCAGTTCTACAAAATGTACATTCTTAACCCTAAACACGCTAAGGCTCACGAAGATGGTGACATTCATATTCATGACCTTGACTTCTTAACACTAACAACTACTTGTTGTCAGATTGACCTTGTAAAGCTATTTAAGGGTGGTTTCTCTACAGGTCACGGTTATCTAAGAGAACCTAATGATATTGCTTCTTACTCAGCACTTGCTTGTATTGCTATTCAGAGCAACCAAAACGACCAGCACGGTGGTCAGTCAGTACCTAACTTTGATTACGGTATGGCTCCGGGTGTTAAGAAAACTTATGTTAAGCTATATCGTCAGAACCTAGCAAGAGCTATTGAACTACTTGCAGAAGTTGATGACATCGACGAAACAGTTGCTACTGCAAGTGAAATTATTGAAAAGGCAAAAGAAATCAGTGGTGACCAGCCTTCTCTACAGGCAGGTGAAGAATATGCTAAGGCTGAACTTCCAATTCTTGTAGAAATGTATGGTGAACAAATGGGTGGTAAAATTCAGAGATTTGCTAAGAAGCATGCTGAAAAGGAAATTGACCGTTCAACATATCAGGCAATGGAAGCACTTATCCACAACCTAAACACAATGCATTCAAGAGCAGGTGCTCAGATTCCATTCTCATCACTAAACTATGGTACTGACACAACTCCTGAAGGCAGACTTGTTATTAAGAACATCCTTCTTGCTGAAGATGCAGGTCTTGGCAACAACGAAACTCCTATCTTCCCTATCCACATTTTCAAGGTTAAGGAAGGTGTTAACTATAATCCGGGTGACCCTAACTATGATTTATTCAAGTTAGCTATGAAGGTTTCTGCTAAGCGTCTATTCCCTAACTTTAGCTTTATTGATGCTCCATTTAACCTACCTTACTATAAGCCTGGTCATCCTGAAACAGAAATTGCATATATGGGTTGCCGTACAAGAGTTATGAGCAATGTTTACGACCCAACAAGAGAAATTACATACGGCAGAGGTAACCTATCATTTACTTCTATCAACCTACCTAGACTTGCAATTCTTGCTAACAAGAACATTGACTTCTTCTTTGAACAGCTAGACAGAATGGTTGACCTAGTTACTGATCAGCTACTTGAAAGATTTGAAATTCAGTGTCAGAAAAAGGTTCTTAACTACCCATTCCTAATGGGACAAGGTATCTGGCTAGACTCAGACAAGCTAAACCCTAATGATGAAGTTAGAGAAGTTCTAAAGCATGGTACACTAACTTGTGGTTTCATTGGTCTTGCTGAATGTCTAAAGGCTCTTACAGGTAAGCACCACGGTGAAAGTGAAGAAAGCCAAAGACTTGGTCTTGAAATTGTTGGTTACATTCGTAAGAAGATGAACGAAGCTACTGAAAAGTATCACCTAAACTTCTCAGTTATTGCTACTCCTGCAGAAGGTCTATCAGGTAGATTTGTTCGTATTGATAAAGAAAAGTTCGGTATTATCCCAGGTGTTACAGACAGAGATTACTACACTAACTCTTTCCATGTACCCGTTTACTACAATATTTCAGCATTTGATAAGATTAGAATTGAAGCTCCTTATCATAACCTAACTAACGGTGGTCACATCAGTTACATTGAACTTGACGGTGACCCAACAGAAAACCTAGATGCCTTTGAAGCTGTTATCAGATATATGAAGGAACAAGGCATTGGCTACGGTTCAATTAACCACCCTGTTGACAGAGACCCTGTATGTGGTCACACAGGTATTATCGGTGATGTTTGTCCTAAGTGTGGCAGAAAAGAAGGAGAATCAGGTAAGGGCTTTGAAAGAATCAGAAGAATTACCGGTTATCTTGTAGGTACCGTTGACCGTTTCAATGATGCTAAGAGAGCTGAAGTTGAAGACAGAGTAAAGCACACACTAACAACTGATTGTGGTTGTCTTGACTGTGAGGAGGCTATTTAATGGCTGACAATATAGTCAGACTTGCCGGTGTAATTAAGGAATCTATCGTTGATGGTCCCGGAATTAGAATGACAGTTTTCACACAAGGTTGCCCTCACCACTGTGAGGGTTGCCATAATCCTGAAACTTGGGACTTTGAGGGTGGTTTTGATTGTGAAATCGAGAAGTTAATCAATACTGCTAAGAAAGACCCACTACTTCAAGGACTTACCTTTTCCGGTGGTGAACCATTTGCACAAGCTAAGCCACTTGCAAAACTAGCTAAAATGTGTCACGAAAACGGATATAATGTTTTCTGTTACACAGGTTATACATTTGAAAAGCTGGTTTCTTCCTTTGACACTCATCCTGAATGGAAAGAACTTTTGGAGGAAGTTGACTATCTTGTTGATGGTCCGTTTATTCTTGCTGAAAGAAGTTTAATGTTACACTTTAGAGGTAGCAAAAATCAGCGACTGCTTGATGTTAAAAAAAGTTTAGCTGAGAATAAAGCTATTGATGCAGAAAATGTATAATTTTTAATAAGTGATTAAGAGTCACTCCCTATGTAAAACAAATTTAATTAAAATAACCGACCTAAGTTAGAATCAGTCTAGTTAGGTCGGTATTTTTATGCCATAAATTTGTAAAAAAAGAAAGACAGTATAAACTGCCTTTCTATAATAATTATTTAATTAGAAGCTACCACTTGAACCACCATGAGAAGTACCTGATGAACTAGTATGTGTACTAGAGCCACCACTGCTACTATCATTATCCTTTGGTTTAGCAGTTTTACTTATATTACGGTACAAGTAAAGGTCACTGCGTTCTGTAACATTAAATGAACCACTCTTAACATAGCTACTTGCCAATGGTTGCATACGAACAGACTTTAGCTTTGACTTCATAATAAGTACAACAATGAAACCAACTAAAGCACCTACACCTACACCACCGAATATAATATAGTATATTGGAATTATAGTCTTAGGCTGATTGTTTACATCATATGGTTCATCAGTTATAGCCTTATTAATATAGTCATCACACATTGTGACAAATGTATCAAATGCATCATAGTATTCACCGTCACTTAAATATGGCTTAACATCATCCATAATTCTTTCTTGACCATAGTCTGTGAAATATGGAATACCGGCACCTGTTGTACTAATAGCCCATTTTCTATTTTCCATATCTAGCAAGAAAAGAATACCATCGTGATTTTCTCCCTCACCATAACCTTTATAGTCAAAGAAATCATCAGCATATTCTGTAGGTGTTTTGTCACCAATAGACTTTTCAGTAACAATAACAACATCAAATGTATATTTTTCTGATACAGTATCAATGTGTTCCTTTAATTGACTATATTCATCTTCTGATAGTAGCTTTGCATTATCTACAAGCCTACCATATGTACTGGCACCTTCACTTTCTGCAAATACAGGAAGTACAGACAATGATACCAGAAAAATTGCAAAAATAATTGAAACAACTCTTTTTTTCATTTTAGTACCTCCTTACAGTAAATTATATAACAAGCCAATTATAATAATAACTGCTGCTATAGAACCTGCAATAATGGCAAAATATCTCCAAAATGCACCCCAATCAATAGGTAGGTCACCAACCATTTTACCGGTTTGACCATTCATTGCAAATAGGAAATTTTGACCATTCCAAGAGGTATTAAGTATCCAAACAGGATATAGTGCATATTTTGAAGTACCGTTTTGGAACTGCACACTTGAACTCTGTGTCATTAGAGAAGAATACTCACTTGCAGTTTCTCTAAACAACTGTTCGGTAGTATTTTTAATTCTCTGATTAGCTCTGTTGATACTGTTTTCTTTGGTAACATCATACTTATCAGCAAGGTAACCTGCTAAATAAGCAGTTTGGAAATCTACTGCTTCATCAAAGTTAAAAGGTTCGATACTTTCCATAAGGTCATCAGGCATTTGGCTTGAACCGTCAACCGGTACATTAGTAAAGCCAACATTACCACCTCTGCCAACTAGGTAATATTTGGTTTCTGTGTAATTATAGTCACTATCGCTCCAATGTCTTACCTTTGTACCTTTGTACTGAATATGAGCCTCCGTATCAGCATCAAATAACCAAAATGGCACATACATACCACGGATTTGGTCAATATGATTTTTGTCTTTGAAGATTTTTGGAACTAGTTTCTTGTTAACATGTTTAGAAAGTGCCTTGATAGCATCTTCCTTAGTTAGTCTAAACGGGATAACATAATCAGGCTTTAGGTCTCCTGAGAATCTACCCTTTAACACAACAGGATTGCCACAATACGGACAACTTGTTGCACCGGTATTTTCATCGGCAACAATTTCACCACCACAAGAATTACATACATAAACTGACATACCTTCTGTTTCTTCATCAGTAAATGTTTGTTCATTGGAATTATCCCAATTCATATTGTCCTGTGTATTTTTCTTAAGGTCCTCATCATATGACTTTAGAGTTTCCATATCAAACTCTGTGTCACAATAAGGACATTTCATTTTCTGCAATTTACTGTCAAAGTTAATTGCACCACCACAACAGGGACATTTATACTCAAGCATATCTGCCATATATTCTATTCTCCTACATTACCTAATTAAATTATTTTACAATATCGTTGTCATCAAAAATATCCCCACATTCAGGGCAGAACTTTGGATGTGATGTTGGGTCTTCAGGTGTCCAACCACACTTATCACAACGGAAAGTTTTCTTTTCTTCAGGTTTCTTGGAACCACATTCAGTACAGAACTTACCAAAGTTCTTTGCACCACAAGAGCAAATCCATGAACCGTCATTCTCAGGCTTCTTATTACCACAATTTGTACAGAATTTGCTTGTATTTGTAGTACCACAAGAACATACCCAACTGTCTTCACCGGCACTTTGTTGTGGTGTCTGAGTTGGTTGTGGTTGCTGAGGCTGTTGCATTTGTGCTTGTTGTTGAGCATACTGCTGAGCCTGTTGTTGCTGACCCATTTGGAATAGACCGTTTACATTACCGGCGTTACCTGCCTGTTGAGCCATACCCATTCCCAAAAAGCCTGTAAATGCACCGGCTTCATTTTCTGCTGCTGCTTTCATAGCATCTGCTTGAGCACCAACTAATGTTGCTGCTGCCATTGAAGGGTCACGCATAACTGCAGTACGCTGAGCTTGTTTAATCATTTCGGCATCTTCAGGTGGAAGTGTAATAGGATTCATAGCAATTGAAATTACCTGAATACCTCTTAACTGTGCCCACTTTGCAGTTAGGGCAGTATTCATAGCCTCAGAAAGTTCTTCAGCATGAGCCGGTAGTGCTGATGGACGAACCTGCATATCGGAAATCTTTGCAAATGCAGGTTGTAAAGCTGAGATAAACTCAGTTTTTAGCTGAGAGTCAATCTCACCACGAGTATAGTCACCCTGAACATTACCACAAACATTTGTGTAGAATAGAATTGGGTTTACAATCTTGTATGAGTAAACACCACTACATCTAACTGATACATCAACATCAAGACCAATATTTTTATCAACTACTCTAAATGGAATTGGGTTTGGTGTACCAAACTTATTTTCAAGGATTTCCTTAGTGTTGATATAGTAAATTCTTTGGTCAGAAGGCTTATCGCCACCAAAAGTAAAACGCTTACCAATATCTCTAAAAGTATCTAAGATACCTGCACCTAAGCCACCTGTAAATACACTAGGAGCTGTCATACTATCAAAGATATATTCTCCCGGTTCTGCACAAATATCTACTACCTTGCCCTGTTCAACAATTAGCATACACTGACCGTCAGCAACAGCTAACACTGAACCGTTAGTAATAACATTGTCTGTACCCTTTGTATTTGATGAACGCTTACCTGTACGGTGAACACCTTTTGTTACCAGTACATCTTTTGGCATTGACTCGCAGTAGAAAAACTCTTTCCACTGGTCAGCCATAACACCACTTGCTGAACCGGCAATAGCTTTTATAAGACCCATAATTAATCTCCTTTTAATTTTAAAATAATATATTACATAAATGTTTACAACTTACATAAGCATTATACAGTATATTCTACAAAAAATAAATACTTTTCTACAAAATAATATATATTTTTTTAAATTTATCAATTCTCTAATTCACAATACCAATATATTAATCATATTATATAAATGAGTTTTAAAGAACTTAATTTAGAAAAAGGAGAATTACATTGGTAGAAGAAATTTTTAAGAGTTATGGTATATCACCAATACCATCTGATTATACAGAAGCTATGGCTTATGTGCCATATCAAAGCAACAATCCAAAATTTTATTCAGTAGCACATGGTTTTGAGGCAGGGACAATGTTCCCTACTCTACACAAACCATTTTTCGGTTCTAAATGTACAGGTGGCAAAAATGATGACTGAAAGAGATATTCTGCTTAAGAAACTAAGTTCCGTAGCATTTGCAATGTTTGAAATCAGACTTTTTCTAGACACTCACCCTGACTCAACAGATGCTATGGCTAAATTTGATGACTTAAATGATAAATATGTAAAACTGAAAGAAAAATTTGAAGATGAATATGGTCCACTAATGAGCAAAGATGCCGATAGTCCCGTTCAATGGATAAAAGGACCTTGGCCTTGGGAGGTGCAGTAAATGTTTGTATATGAAAAAAGACTTCAGTACCCTATCAGAATAAAACAAACTAACCCAAAACTTGCCAAAATTATTATTACACAATATGGGGGACCTGATGGTGAGCTCGGTGCATCACTTAGATATTTAAGTCAGAGGTACACAATGCCGTTTCCTGAACTTCAAGCAACACTTACCGACATAGGTACAGAAGAACTTGGTCACCTTGAAATGATAGGCACTATTGTTTATCAGCTAACTAAAGACTTAACAGAAGACCAATTAAAAGATGCTGGATTTGATGCTTATTTTGTTGACCATACAACCGGTGTTTATCCTTGTGACGCAAATGGTACACCATATACAACAGCGTCAATGCAAGTAAAAGGTGACGCAATAACCGACTTGCATGAAGATATGGCAGCAGATGAAAAGGTCAACTAAACAGTAGTACCCATATATAAGCAATAACGACCATACAAGAGCAATCGCTCCTGATGGTCGTTTTTGTTTTATTAATTATCTTATAACTAAATAGTATCTTCCCTACTGTCAATATAATACTGCATTATTCTGAAAACTACAATTACTTTTTACTGCAAAGCTAAGATAATTTTCAAAATTCGTTCTTTCATATCATCGCTACATTTTTGAAGTTCAATTAGTATTGATTCTTCTAAAGATGAACTTGGATTCACATACTCTCCTGAAAGAATATAATCCACAGTAACACCCATAGCATTACATACAGAAACAAGTGTTGGCAATGAAATTTTAACCTTATTGTTTTCTATATTACTAATATGACTTGGATTAACTCCGGCAGCATTGGCAATGTATTCTTGAGTTAAACCTTTAGATACACGAACATCATGTATTCTTCTGCTTATTCTTTCAAAATCAAGCTGTTTTTTATCATTCATTACAAAATACCTCACAAATTTTCTTATTTTTTGTTGAGTCTATTGTAATATTTCATTAGCTATGGTATAATAATGTAACACTATATAATTATTAGTTATAGATAATATTATTTTGTTATTATTTATGTATATAAACTTTATAATTATTTAGTACCAACTATGAATAATAAACTAGTTTTTTTACACTAGATTATTATTTCAAAAAATATTACAAAAATGAGATTTAGGAGAATGATTATGAAAAAAAGGAATAACGAAATATGTCTAAATACCAAATATAAGAACAAAGTTCTATATTCAAAAAAGTTCTCACTTATAAGCGTAATTATATTAATTCTATGCTTCACCCTCATATTGCCCGGTTGTGGTAACAATGAACCATCGAAAACTGTTGTTGGCGGTGATGATTATTACAATGATGATCAAAATGTAGATAACAACCAAGATGTTAATCAAAATGAATACGAAAATGAAGAAGATGAAGAAAACAGTTATGTTGGTATTTGGGTTACAAAACCTATTTATCGCTATGGAACTGTTTATAGTGAAGTAGTCAAAATATCTAGCTATGAAAATGATACTGTTGAATTTGAACATAAAGAATATGTAGGAAATATAAATTCAGATTATGAAGATGGTTGGGATGTTTTTAATTGGGAAGAATTAAAAGCTAGCAGATCCCATGGGACTAGTGAAATTGAAAAGGCACATATTGGACACGGAATACCTTGTTTTGATTTACAAAACACTAATAGTCTTCATAGTGGTACTATTTATATTGATGACAATCTCTTATATTTTAATGAATACGGAAACGAAGAATTTTTAATGTACCCAAGTGACTTTACATCAATTGACACCTGTTTAGCATTTTTAAATATCGTTTATAAGCATTATCATTATAGTTATTCAGATGGATTAGAACTTGAAAACAACAATACTGTGTCCGACTACACTGAAGAAGACTTTATTCCTGATTTTGATTGGAAACAAATTACCGTAGATATGATAAAAGACTCAGCTACATCTATCTATAAACAAATTGAAAATACAGTAAAAAAAGATAAAAAGAAATATGGTGTTGATGAAATATATAGCGTATATTTTACTTTTTCGGCAGAAAAAAATTTCTCTGGTGACATAAAAGATTTAAATATAACTGTTTGGGCTGGATATTCTTATGAAGATCCTAATTATGATTTAGAGGGGGATTATATGATATATCGATATGTTAAAGCTACCGGAACATTTGATGGTATTACAAAAATAGAATACTCAGATGAAGATTTTAAGTGGACCGATTCATTAGATAAGGAACTAGACTCATATTACAGTATTACAAACGGAACTGTAGAAGAATATGATAACTATAGAGATGAATATATACATGTTGAAGATGATACAAAAGATTTAATGTTTAAAGAAAATGGAGATTTATTGGATTATATTTACAAATACAATTACTAAAAGGAGGACATTATGAATTTTTGGGATTTAAGAGTAAGGATGTTTATAGGTTGTGGAGTTGCCTTATTAGTTTTATTATTCACCGGAATAAAAGGCTGTAGTGATGAAAAAGATAGAAATACACAAAGTTCTTCTGACAGTCAGTATAGTTATTCTGATGATAGTTATTCTGACGATAACGATAATAATTATACCTCTTCAGGTTATATTGGTGACAACTATATAGAAATAGTTGATTATCGCTTTGGCGAAACAGAATATGATAGAGAACCGGTAATAATTGTTACATATAATTATACAAATTACAGTAACGAAGTCAGAAGTTATGATAACAATTTAATTGATAATGTATATCAAAATGGTATTCAATTAGAAAAAGAACTTTATCATGATATTAGAAATGAAGAAATAGATAATTCTATGTCAGATAGAAAAATACAACCCGGTACGACTATTACATTTGATAAAGTATATACATTACAAAATGATTATGATGATGTAGATGTAGAAGTTACACCTATTTTATCAACTAGTAGTAGTGATAAAGTATCAAAAACATTTTATTTAGAATGATTAATTTAGTATAGTAAAAACATTTGGAGGTATTGCTATGTTTTGTAGGAAATGCGGTAAAGAACTATCTGAGAATGCAAAATTTTGCAATATATGTGGAACACCTGTTATTAAAGATAATAAGGAAGACGCAAATTTAGATAATGAAATACAACAACAAAAAGTTGAAGTGGTACATAATATTCCGGTAACTGAATCGGAAAAAACAAATAATGATGATAATGTGGAAACCGATAATATCAAACAAACTATCATTGATAACAATGATGAAACTGATGATGTAAGACAAGCTGATATTAGTAGCAATGAGGAAACTGATAATGTAGGAAAACCTAGCATTGATGACAGTAAAGATACTGATACCTCTGAAAAAGTTGATCAAGAAAATTTAGATAAACTTTTATTAGCAGAGATACACAGACAGTATGATACTACCCATCCAAATGAGCATAACAAAGAAACGAATAAGGAAACCAATAGTACAAACAAAACAGCACATTATTATGAAACTTATGCACCGGATATTTCAGCTAATTTGGAAAAATCTAATGTCGAAACAGCAACTAAAAAACAAAAAGAAAAGAAGTTTGTTTATGATTATAGTAAAAGAAGATTTGCTTTAACTATATTATTATCTTTATTTCTTGTTATTTTTGCTTTTAATACTTGTACTATTTTTTCGGTTAGAAATCTTATAACCAAAAGTAATGTTGAAAAATTCTTTGTTAATGTAGATATAGGTAATTTTGATGTTGTTCTTTCTAATAAAAGTGATTCTGATATTTCACTTGGACAACAGATAATGAATCTAATGGGTGATGAGATTGTAGATAAATATGATATATCAGAAACTGATATGACTGATTTCCTTTCTGATAAAGAAATTGAAGAAGCTATCGGAGATATATACTATGATCATTTTACAGATGTTCTTGAAAGTAAAAATACATATAGAGTTACTGCAACAAACTTTGTTGATATTTTTAGAAACCACAAGGATAAAGTAAAAGAAAAGTTAGATTTATCTTTTGATGATGAAGATTATAATATAATGCAAAAAAAGTTTCATTATGGATTTTTAAGTGAAATGCCAACTTCTGCTTTCTTATATGCAAAATATCCTGTCAGCACAGTTAAAACATTAGTATCAAGCAAAATGCTATGGTTAAATATTTGTCTATTTGCCATATTTAGTGTAATAATTTATGCAGTCAATAAATTCAACTTAGATTATACAATTACATTTGTAGTTTTTAGTATGGCTTTTGGAATAGTCTTTCTGTTATTAACAATAATATTTGGAATTTTGCACCATGGTTCAAATTTCTTCCCATTATTTATAAGAACATTTTTAATTATTTTAGCAATTATATTAATACCAACAGGTTTAATGTTTTTGAAAGAAAAAATTCATGATTTTTTATCTAACTGAAATAAAAATAAAGAACAAAATTAACGAGGTAACAAGTTATGAAATGTAGTAATTGTAATACAGAATTTGATTCAAAAAAATGTCCTAATTGTAGAAAAGATCCACAAGAACCGGCAAGCGATTTTAGAAAAAGAATGTATACTACAGTAGCAGTTATTTTATTCGTACTTTCTATAGTATCATCATTATTGATTGTGGATCTTGTAAAAGATTATAATTCAAATACATACAATAAAGTACATAACTCTGCAAGCTCTAATTCTAACACTAGTAATTATGACAACAATAGCGACCAATCAACTGATTATGATAACAATGATACCGATTCTGATGATGATAGCTATAATGAAGATAATGACAATGATAACAGTGATAGTGATGATAACTATAGCAATGATATTTTCGATGATAACGGTAATATTGATGACGATTTAAAAGAATTATATAATCAGCAAATAGATGAATATTACGAAAACTACGGTTCTTCTACAACCGTAACAAAGTATGATATTAATGGTGATGGTGTTGATGAATTAATACTTTCACATGGAGATGTTGATTCTGATTGGAATAATGATATATATGATTTTTCTAGTGGCAATGCCTCCCCTGTTGGCACAATTCATAATGAAGTAACATTTTATGAACCTAAAGATGGTAACGGTATCTATTCTTTATGGTATGTTCTGGGTTATCAAGAATTATCTCAAATAACAATTGATGATGAAGGTAGATTAAATGTTAAAATAATCGACAAAAAAGAGTTATCAGGAAATTCTCCGGAATATCAAGGAAACAAAATTGAAACATATAGACTTGGTGATTATCTAGGAGAAAAAGATGGTTCTTCAGAAGATTATGACAGTGATACAATTGAGTATTATGATATGAATCGTATTGTTGATACAAAGAATTGGGAAATTTGTGTTACTGAAGCATATAAAACTTCAGATGATTATCCAAATATAAAGATTAAATGTACAATAACAAATACAAGCAAAAGTGACAAACGATTTATTATGAAAGGTAATGTTCAAGCATATGCAGATTATAAATATTATGACGGCACAGGTGATTGGAATAATTTTGTTATAACTAGTGGAGATACAGTTGATACAACACTAGAATTTGCGTTAACTGAATTAAGTGTTGATGATATTGATTCAACAGATATATACCTGTCTATCGAAGGAACTAATATATGGCTTAAGTCCTTACAAGATTAATGGTTTATAATTGGAGGTAAAAATGTTTTGCAAAAAATGTGGTAACAAATTAGAAGAAGGATCATTATTTTGTGATCAATGTGGCGAACCTGTTTCAAAAAGGGCATTACAAAATGAACAAGCTACTAAAAATAAAGTAGAAGTTGTTGATAAAAGTGAGCAAGTACCCGGGAATGATCCTGCTTACATATATAAAAAAGAACTAGAATCAAAATCACATAGCAACAAAGGCATTATAATGCTGATTTTAATAATAGTAATTATAATGGTGGCTACGGTATTACTAATTATTAATATCGTAAATCCGAAAACAGATGATAATGCCAACAGTGCTACAACAACTACAACACAAGTAGAGACTACTACTGAACCTGAAACTACTGAACCAGAAGAATCATATGATAATCTCTATTATGATTGTCTAAATAAGATCTACAAGGAATATGGACAAGATGCAAGGTATGCATTTTATGATTTTAATAAGGACGGTATTGATGAACTTATTGTTTCATATGGTAAATGTGATTTAGAATGGATGAATGAAGTATATATCATAAATGACGGCAAAATCTATTCAGCCGGAACATTTGGTAAGCCGTCATCTTTCTACATAGATGAAAATGATGAAGGCATCTATGCAATATGGTCTAAACAAGGTTGTGGCCTAATCCAACATATAACAATGGAAGAAGGAGACAACCAAATTACAGTAGAAGATACAGAAAGCCAAGATTTTTCAAGTTATGAAGCTAATGAGCCATTAGAGAATAATCGTGTGAAACTATATCTAGATAATTATTAATCCGAAAATAAGCGTGTGAAATTCCACTATGAGGCACGCCCCACTTTTTATTACCTTTTCTAAAAGCTTTCAAGTCAAAAAATGAAGCGTGCCTCATACCGTCCTTCCCCACGCTTATTTTTTGTCTTTTATCTTTTAGTTTTAGGATTGAAATTCTGTAATATATAACATTATAAATTTAAATATATATCATTATAAATTTATATTCATAATATTAAAATTCACAAAAGTATAAACCTGCAAGACTATAGCCTTGCAGGTTATATTTTATTTAACTTTCATTGAAACAATATATAATTCTTTAATTATTCTTCATTAACAATAAAACATAATACTACTGACCTGCCCCAGATTATCCAGACATTACAAAAACAGGCTCTTTTACGAAAATGAATATATCCTATATACCGTAAACTGTGTACCTGATAGCTTTTGGACTTTGAGATGTCAATATGATAATGTGCATATCAAAGTTTTATTCTCTTTTTCTGCACATTATAAAGGATTTAACCGCCGTATGCTCCCTCACTTTATCCCCCTCATTTGTCCGATAATTTTAGGTCAGTTTTAGAACAAGCTTCATTGACACAAAGTATAGCATTAGATATAATATTTTATAGAAACATTGTTATATCTAAGATGTGGCATTATTCAGAAACTTATAAAACAGATAAGAACATATTTGAAGCAGGAGAAGAATATCTGCTTGAGGAAGTTGCCGCCTATGCAGATGAAATGCTTACAAGAAAAGGAGAAATATTCTCTGATGATATGTTATACCGGATAGGCTATATCTACCGTTATTGGCATTATTATAACGGTGAGGATAGTGCAAAGATTTATAAGCAAGCCACTGCATTGACGATAAAACGCAACTATATGATTTTTCACACAATGGATCCCGTTCTTGCTATTGAGAATTTAAAGGAAATCCATAATCAGAAACGATAAACAGTTACTACTATGAAGGATATACAACATCTAAGGCTGAAGAATTATTATGATGAAATGAGGTACAAATATGTCCGACAAAAATTGGCAATTTGAACTTGAAGAATATATAAAACAAGGCGAACCCAACAAAGCCGAAAAAAGCGAAGCATGGCAAACAGCTATCGGCTTACAAGCTGTTGACGGACTGAATACTTCTGACTATTTGTTAGACACCGCCAAAGAACATATTGAAGGTAAAATCACAATTGACGAAGCACAAAAACGTATTCACAGTTATTATGAACATCGTTCTATACGCACAGAGGTAGAAAACGAAACAAAAGAGGCAGATATTGTTTCAGCAAGAATAGCAAAACTGTTGGGCGAAAAAGCGTTTCAGTTCTCCCCTGCTGAGTGGATTTCAATTCATCGCAGATTATTTCAAGGTGTATTCAGTCACGCAGGTCAAGTTAGACAGTATAACATCACAAAGAAAGAGTGGGTACTGAACGGTGATACTGTCATCTATGCAGATTGGAACAGTATTAGGGAAACTTTGGATTACGATTTTTCCACCGAAAAACAGTTCTCTTACGAAGGATTGTCCGTAGATGAGGCTGTAAAACATTTGGCAAAATTCGCTTCCGATATTTGGCAAATTCATCCATTCAGCGAAGGAAACACCCGTGCAACTGCCGTATTTATGATAAAATATATGAAAACATTCGGATTTAGCGTAAACAACGATGCATTTGAGAAAAATTCTTGGTATTTTCGAAATGCTTTGGTTCGTGCAAATTACAACAACTTGCGAAAAGGCATTCATTCCACAACTAAGTTTTTGGAAATGTTCTTTTCTAATCTTTTGTTAGATACCAATTACGAATTAAAAAACAGATATATGCACATTGATTTTGCAGATAAAAACAATTTTCAAAGTGTCAATCCTAAAGTTCCAAAGTCTCAATTTGACACTTTGGAATGTACTTTAGATGAACTTGCAGTTTTAGAATTGATTGCAAAAAATCCGAATGTCAAACAACAAGAACTAGCTCAAGCAACCGGGAAGTCTCTCAGCACCATAAAGCGAATAATGAAGACCCTACAGGATAAAAATTATATTCGCAGAGAAAGTGGCAAGAGATACGGCAAGTGGGAAGTATTGGTTTGAATTTAAAAAATTGAAATTTTATTATCCCATATATTTTTATTGTTCCAATTAAAATATTATTTAGGCAGATAATTACTGACATAAAGAATTTTATTAATTCGGAAATAAGCGTGTGAAATTCCACTATGAGGCACGC
>OIYO01000798.1_pt1 | contig 22445 bp, 25 predicted proteins | sample 1588191 | NCBI WGS metagenome assembly OIYO01 (sample SAMN03283275) | human gut metagenome | biome: human-associated habitat; material: feces | host: Homo sapiens | place: Peru | collected 2012 | reverse complement strand
CTGACATGAGGCAAGTCACAGTCGAACTATTTTCGACATGTCAGACTCCGTGAAATACCGACTGTGAGTTGAAACAATATGGCAGAATGATCGAAGAAAAAAGTTATGCGAATGAAACAAAAATATTACAGAAAAGAAAATTATGCATAAAACTAAAAAGAGAAATAATGTAAAAAATAACGTCATAAAACGTCGAAAGCCGTCGTGAAGCGTCAATAATTGTCGAAAAACGTTTATCAAAAAAGAAAAAAATTTGACGATTTCTTGCATTTACAAGTGAATTAAATTATAATAAAAAAATAGCACAGATAAGGAAATAATGTAATGGAAGAACAAAGGAAAAACAGTTACGATCCGAACGAAGATATCGTGGACCGTATGTGGAAGAGATCAAAAAACAGCATCAATCTGGTCATCGTCGTATGCAATATTCTGGTATTCCTTGCAGTCACACTGACCGGAGGGACAGAGAGCTCCAGACATATGATGGACTGCGGTGCGGCGTATGCGCCGCTGATTGAGAGCGGAGAATACTATCGCCTGTTTACGAGTATGTTTCTTCACTTTGGCATCCAGCATCTGATCAACAACATGCTGCTTCTTTTGTTCCTTGGGGATTACCTGGAACGCGCAGTTGGAAAGATCCGTTATCTGGTCATCTATCTGGGCGGCGGACTCGTCGGAAATCTGTACTCGTATCTGCATGAACTGTCCCTGATGAAAACAGGAGAAGCACCGGCAGTTTCCGCCGGCGCTTCGGGAGCGATTTTTTCAGCAGTCGGAGCGATGCTCGTTCTTCTGGCATTTCGGAAAGGAAGGCTGGAGGATCTCACCTTCCGGCGGATGGCCGTCATGGCTGTCCTTTCGCTGCTGGTCGGATTCCAGTCTTCAAATGTGGACAACTTCGCACACATCGGCGGTTTTCTGGCAGGTGCAGTCCTGATGGCGGTTCTCTATCCGGGAATGGCAAGGATCAGGAAAAGGGGAAAACGACCGTAAAGGTGCTTCCTTCCCCGGGAACGGAAGAAACGGAAATCGTGCCGTCGTGTGCGGTTACAATTTCCTTGCAGATGGCAAGTCCAAGGCCGGTTCCGTTTTTCTTATGTGTGACAAAAAGGTCAAAGAGAGTCGGCAGATCCTCGGCGGGGATTCCGCAGCCAGTGTCCTGCACACGGATGGTCAGAAAGTCACCGTCGAAACAGAGAGAGATTTTGATCGTTCCGCCGGAAGGCATTGCTTCCGCCGCATTTCGGATCAGGTTCAGAAAAAGCTGACGAAATTGCGTGGTATCAAGGGCAAAGCGCGGAATGGCAGATTCCTTGATAAGTTCAATGGAAACCTGTTGTTTTTCGAGGAGAACGCCGGTATCGGCACAGAGATTCTGGAGCAGAAGATAAGGATTCACGTAAGCGCGTACCGCCCGATATGAATGATTATAGCAGGAGAGCTCATCGAGCAGGGAGTTCAGAAAAGCCATATTTTCCTGGATTTTCTGAAAATAGAGATCATTGGAAAGCTCGGGATGCGCTAAAAGAAGAAGCTGATGAAAGCTGTGGATAATCGCAACAGGATTTCGAACCTCATGTGAAATCCGGGAAATCATAGCGTGACATTCTTCCGATAAGCCCTGTGAATTGGTTGTTGGTTCTTTTGACATAGCCGTATCCTCCTTATGGTGCGTAGGTAATGATTTTTGATTAGGCAAAAGTTTAGCATTGAAAAGGGGGAGCGCGCAACAAAAAGCGTTCTGCATTTTTTGACATTTTTCGACAAATAGTGAGAAAATAGAGTTGTCCGGAACCGTGCGAAACGGGATTCGGAATAACAAAAAAATTAAAAAAAGTAAAGGAGAAAAAGATCATGGATTGTATTTTTTGTAAATTAGCAAACGGAGAAATTCCAACCGCAACACTGTATGAGGACGATGAGTTCCGTGTCATTCTGGATCAGGGACCGGCAACGAAAGGACATGCGCTGATTCTTCCAAAACAGCATTTTGCAAACATTTATGAAATTCCGGATGAAACCGCAGCGAAAGCAATGATTCTCGGCAAAAAAATGGCAACAGCCATGACAAAAGCACTGCATTCCGATGGCTTCAACCTGGTACAGAACAACGGCGAGGCAGCAGGACAGACGGTATTCCACTTCCATATGCATCTGATTCCAAGATATGAAGGTGACAATGCCGGTATTGCTGCATGGAAGCAGGGAACTCTCGAGGATGCGGTAAAAGAGCAGATCATTGAGAGCGTGACGGCAGAGCTGAAGGCCTGAGAAAGGGCTGGCAGCAGCCAGAGAAAGAATCAATGACAGACGAACAGGGGCGGAGAACAATGGACAAAAATAACTTTTCAGAAATATATAAAAAGTATGTAATGACAGCCTATTCAGCCGCAATGCAGGTGGTGCACAATGAAGCCGATGCGGATGATATCGCACAGGAAACGATGGTGAAACTGTACCTGAATATTGATGCGCTGGATGAAGACAGAGTAGAAGGCTGGGTCCGTGTCGCTGCAAAGAATCTGGGAATTGATTATCAAAGAAAAGCACAACGTTTTGACTGGAACGAACTGGATGAGGATCTTCGGGCGGAAGAGATGGAACTTCCGACGCTTGCAGAGGCAGAAAAGCAGGAGAGAAATCATTTTTTCCGGGAAATGATGGACGCACTGAAAGATCATGATGAATCGGGTTATTATATTACGCGTGAAATCAAGGTGCATGAGCGTCCGGAAAAGGAAGTAGCATCCGAAATGGGTATCACCATCGGAAATCTGCGGGTGAAAATGACCCGGACGAAAAAATGGCTTTGCCAGCATTTTGCTGACAAAGCCAGAGAAATGGGATTTCTGTAGTTACTATTTGCGTTCGCATTCCTGGATCAGGGAAAGGATGCGGCCGATGGAATCGGTGTGGCTGCTCTTCTTCATCGCATTGATGTAGGTCTGACGGTTTTCGTAAACCTCACGGATTGCGGACTGAAGAGTCTGCGCATTCACGGATTCTTCTTCCAGAACTTTACTGTAACCCTGACGCTCAAAGGAACGCGCATTTAAAATCTGGTCTCCGCGGCTGGCATTGGCAGAAAGCGGAATCAGAATGTTTGGTTTTGCCAGAGCACTGATTTCGCAGATCGCATTTGCGCCGGCGCGGGAGATGATCAGATCTGCCGCAGCGAAGAGATCCGGGAGTTCATCTTTGATGTACTCGAACTGAACGTAACCTTCGGTGCCGTTTAAGGATGCATCCAGTTTATCTTTACCGCAGAGATGAATCACCTGGAAATCTTTCAGAAGTTCTGGTAAAATAGAACGGACCGCAGTATTGACAGCAACGGAACCGAGGCTTCCTCCGATGACGAGAATAACCGGTTTTGCGGCATTGAATCCGCAGAACTTCAGGCCTTCCCGTGCATCGCCGGACAGCAGTTCCTGGCGGATTGGCGTTCCGGTCAGAACGGCTTTGTTTTCCGGAAGACATTTGACGGTTTCCGGGAAATTACAGCAGACCTTTGCAGCGGACGGAATACACAGCTTATTTGCCAGGCCAGGCGTCATATCCGATTCATGGATCAGCGCCGGGACTTTACATGCTTTGGCGGCAAGGACAACCGGTACCGAAACGAAGCCGCCTTTGGAGAAGACAACGTTTGGTTTCAGCTTTTTGAGCAGTTTTTTTGCTTCAAAGTAGCCTTTTACGACGCGGAACGGATCGGAAAAGTTTTTCGGATCGAAGTAGCGGCGCAGCTTTCCGGATGAAATTCCGTAATACGGAATACCGAGATCTTCGATCAGCTTGCGCTCCATACCGTCGTAGGAACCGATATAAGAGATTTTATAACCTGCTTCTTTTAATTTTGGAATCAGGGCAATATTCGGGGTAACATGGCCGGCGGTACCTCCGCCTGTCAGAACAATATGCTTCATGAGAATTCCTCCCTGGAATTTGATAATATCATTTGGCTTTTATTATCCCCTCAAGTACAGGAAAAGTCAAGTACGGTTACAACATGGAAGATGCCGAGGAACGGAAGAAGATGAAAAAGATAGAAAAAGAAGAACAGCTGAAACAGAAACTGGAGCAGACGACGGAAGAGAAAATAGCTGCGGATTCGAAAACGGTGGAAGGGGAATCGGCAGTTGAAAGTGTAAAGGAAGGAAACACAGCAACAGAACAGGGATCGGAGGCTGCGCCTGCGCTTTCAGAGGAAGAACTGAACGCAATGTACGAGCGCTTCCAGCAGCGACTCCAGAAGGAAGGACTCGCGGACGCAGAAGGCAACCCGACAGAAAAAACATTGGAGATCCGCCGCCAGATCGTGGAGAAAAAGGTGGAACGCGAGAAGCAGGCGGAGAGACAGAAACAGATTGCGAAGAGAGCGAAAACAACAAAACACTGGGTACGGACGGCAAAGGCGGCTGGTGTTGTGTTAGTTGTGGGGGCTTGCGTTTTTGGAGCTAGTATGACGAGCGAGGCGAATCGGATTCGGTTGGTGGAGACGATTAATGGAGTGAGAAATACAGGTGATGTAGCGAAAATGAATAATGGAGACGAGAGAGAAGAGTCAACTGGAAGTTTGGACGAAGCAGTTCAAACGATAAGAAATGAACTACATATTGAAGTACCGGAATTTTATTACATTCCAGAAGGTATGGAATATAATAAATTTCTTATAATACCAGAAGCTCAAATGGCAGTAATTAAATATAAATATAATGGGCATTCTGTATATTTCCATTTGCTAGGTAATGAAAAAGATTTATCACAAGGAAATTGGAAAGATAAGGAAAAAGTTCAAATAGAAACTTTAGATAGTGTTTTAGAAGTAGAAATGGGAACAATGTCCGAAAATGAAGAAGAGAATTATTATGCAGTTTGGAAATATAAAGATGCATATTATGAATTAAGCGGGCAAATTGCAAAAGAAGAATTAATAAAGATTTTGAATGAAATGCAGTATAACCTGTAATAATTTTAGGCATTGTACGTATACATTATGTAGATGGAGACGAGGGGAAAGAGGAAGTATGAAAAAGGTTATGAATGTAAAAAACTTACTCTTTTGTGCGCTGCTCGTTTTAGTTATGGCGTTGAATACAATAAATGTACATGCAGAAAGCTTAGATTATTTAGGAAATACTATTGATGGATCTGTATTGACAAATGAACAGGAGTCATCAGGGGAATATCTGAGTGTAGCGAGAAGTACATATCTGCATCAAGGATTTGTGAGAATTACCAATAATGGGAATGGATACGTTGGAATTGCTGCTGGAACAGAATGCAATGTTAATTGTAATACAGTAAAATTGAATGTTTATTTAGAACGTTCCAACGGAAATGGCAACTTTTATAGCTATCAGAAATGGGAAAATGTAGCTTATAATACGGATTCTTTATATATGGGAAAAGAAGTAAAAGTAGAAAAGGGCTACTATTATCGATTAAGAGGATATCATTCCTGCACAAAGAACGGTGTCACTGAAAATGGTGGTAGCGTAACAGATGGTATTTATATTGGATAACGAAATATCCACGTGGGATATAAGAGTTAAGAACAAGAACGAGTAAAAAAATTATAGATACAAGCACAAGAGAGGCAGCGTAAACGATCGAAAATAATTTCTAACCCAGCCAGTTTACACTCCCTCACCCCTTAAAAACCCCTCGGGGCCAGTCCCCTATAGAAACCTTATAACAATGAATATATTAAGACGAAAACGCAGATCTTTCAGGATTTTCAACGCGTCGAAATTCCTTTTTCCAACCACAACACAGATCTGAGTCATCGTGTGTTACTATGTTCAGCGTGTGAGTGATCATACGGAACATCGGCTGGCCCCGATAAGTGAGGCATCGGTATTACTGCAGGAATACCGGTGCCTCTTTTCTATGCACTTCCGGCGGCCGATGCCCATAATTGAACAAAAATATCAAGATTGTTGTGCAATCTGCCTTAAAATCCCGTTGGAATCCGCCAGATATTATGCTATAATAATCAAAAAAGAGAGAATAAGCATAAAATACAAAAGAAATTTCAGATTATTTTCGCGGAAAACGAGTCAAAGACCATGCTGGCATGAGAACTTGACGCTGGCTGACCGCGATAACGGGCCAAACGCGTAGAAGGCGTTTTGACCCGCAGTGACAACATTTTGTCCCCGAACAAAACGGGAGAACAGGAGGCATCTTATGCGTCTTACATTTCTTGGAGCAACACATGAAGTGACGGGCAGTTGTTATTATCTGGAGGCTGCCGGGAAGAAGTTTTTAGTGGACTGCGGTATGGAGCAGGGACCGAATATTTATGAAAACAAGCCGATTCCGGTTCCGGCATCCCAGCTGGATTTTGTATTGATCACGCACGCGCACATCGATCACACCGGAAATCTGCCGCTGCTGTATGCGCACGGCTTCCGCGGCCCAATCTATATGACTCCGGCGACGGTAGCGCTTTCGGACATCATGCTCCGCGACAGTGCACACATTCAGCTTGCCGAGGCCGAGTGGCGGAACCGCAAGAACCGCCGGGCGGGAAAAGAAGATTACGTCACACCATACACAATGGAGGACGCCCTCGGCGTGATCCGCTTACTGGAGGGCATTCCGTATCATCAGCGTGTGACACTATCGGACGGCATCCAGATCCGTTTTCTCGATGCCGGTCATCTGCTCGGCTCCGCATCCATTGAGCTGTGGCTGACCGAGGACGGTGTGACGAAAAAACTGCTCTTCTCCGGCGATATCGGAAATATCCATCAGCCGCTGATCAACGACCCGGAGTACCCGGAGAGCGCCGATTACGTGATTATGGAATCCACCTACGGCGACCGGAGCCACGGCCCGAAACCGGATTACGTGCCGGAGCTGGCAAAAATCATTCAGGAAACGCTCGACCGCGGCGGCAACCTTGTGATCCCGTCGTTTGCCGTCGGCAGAACGCAGGAGATGCTGTACTTTATCCGTGAAATAAAGGCAGAACATCTGGTTCACGGCCATGGCGAATTCCCGGTTTACGTGGACAGTCCGCTTGCCGTTGAGGCAACCAATATTTTCCGCGATCATCAGAAAGAGTGCTACGATTCCGATGCAGCTGCGCTCCTTGCGCAGGGCATTAACCCGATTCTGTTTCCGGGCTTAAAGCTCTCGATCACATCCGATGAATCGAAAGCCATCAACTTCAACGAAACCCCGAAGGTCATCATATCCGCAAGCGGTATGTGCGATGCAGGACGAATCAAGCATCATCTGAAACACAACCTCTGGAGGCAGGAGAGTACGGTTCTCTTCGTCGGCTATCAGGCCGTCGGCACGCTGGGAAGGGCACTGATTGGCGGTGCGAAAGAAGTGAAACTGTTCCAGGAAGAGGTTCATGTGAACGCGCACATTATCCAGTTCCCGGGTATGAGCGGCCATGCGGATCAGGAAGGACTGCTCAAATGGGCCGGCAGTCTGCGGGCAAAACCGGACCGCGTTTTCGTAACGCACGGCGAAGATAAAGTGACGGAAATTTTTGCAGAAAAACTGTGGGACGAATTCCGCTACCCGGCGATGGCTCCGTTCTCCGGCACGGTATTTGATCTGAAAGAAAATGAATTCATCGAAAAAACCGTTGGAATTCCGATCCAGAAAGAAAGTGCTGCAAATGCAGGAACCCTGCGCACGAGAAGCAGCGGAAATGCCGTCTTCGATCGTCTCGTTGCGGCTGGTCAGCGGCTGCTCACCGTCATTACAAGAAACAAAGGCGGTGCTAACAAAGACCTTTCGAAATTTGCCGATCAGATCAACAGTCTCTGCGACAAATGGGACAGATAAAGCAGTCCGGTGGATGGAAGAAAGACTGTGCTATTAATATAGAAGAAAAACCGGAAGAAAGCAGGCGGCAGGGAAGCTGTGCTGCATCAGAAAAGAAAAACAGAAGTGGATAAATTGCAAACTCCCCGGGGTGAGCATTCCCCAGGGAGTTATTATAATAAAAAAGAGCAAGCGTAAAAAAAGTTATTTCTGGATAGCCTGTTCCAGTGCTTTTGCAAGCTGGTCTGGACATGATGTTCCGCGTCCGTTGCAGTCGATGCCTTTCATGCGGGAGATGGCTTCGTTTACGTCCATGCCCTCAACGAGTCTTGCAACACCCTGTGTGTTTCCGTTGCATCCGCCTACGAACTGTACGTTGTGTACTTTACCGTCTTCTACCTCAAACAGAATTTTTCTGGAACAGGTACCTTTTGTTGTATATTCCATCAATAGGATCCTCCTTTGTGAATAAAAAATTAGAACATTATCGTGAACTTCAGCCACGATAATTCTTCGGTTCCTGCTATTATACCATAGATTACGAAAACAGCAAAGAAAAAAGATACCACAGATCCAAAATTTATGGTATGCTGTAACAGGAATTACAAAGAAACCAGAAGGAAAAGGAAATGGACTCCCGGAGTTTTCCGTTCTTACTTTAGCGGCTGACCGCTGACAAAAATGATTTCATAAAAGCAAGAACAGAAGGAATCGGAGAGTACATGTAAAGTTATTGGAGGATATCATAAACATGAAGTTAATCGGAATTATCGGTGCAATGGAAGTTGAAGTTGCAAGCTTAAAGGAAATGATGACGGATGTTACGATCCGCACGAAGGCATCCATGGAGTTCAACCACGGTTACCTGAACGGAAAAGAAGTGGTTGTTGTGCGCAGCGGAATCGGTAAAGTAAACGCCGGTATCTGCACGCAGATTCTTGTGGATGATTACGGCGTAGACTGTGTCATCAACACCGGAATTGCAGGCTCCCTGCGGAATGAAATCAACATCGGCGATATCGTCATCTCGACCGATGCTGTTCAGCACGATATGGATGTGCGCATCTTCGGATACCCGCTCGGCGAGATTCCGCAGATGGGCGTTTTAAGCTTCCCGGCAGATGAGCACCTTGCAGAGGTGGCAGAGGAAGTCTGCAAGGAAGTCAATCCGGAAATCCAGGTATTCCGCGGACGCGTGGTCAGCGGTGACCAGTTTATTTCCAGCAAAGAAGTGAAAAACCATCTGATCGAGGAATTCAACGGTTCCTGCGCCGAGATGGAGGGCGCTGCGATTGCGCAGGGCGCTTATCTGAACAAGATTCCATACGTCGTACTCCGCGCCATCTCCGACAAAGCAGACGACAGCGCAACAATGGACTACCCGACCTTTGAGAGCGAGGCAGCCCGCCACTGTGTCAACCTGCTGCAGGAAATGGTAAAACGCCTGTAATCTAAAAAAAGCAAGAAGAAAAAATCGACAAACGGGCAGGCGAAAACCAGCGAAACCACGCGAACCGGCACGAAAGCAGTCACCTGAAAGAACGAAAAATAAAAATTCACGCGAAAAAGCACAGAATCACAAAGAATTTGACGAACGTTTTTTGTTTCCAAATTTTTCCGGCGGTGCTATACTGTGGCACATCGGAAGAGGAGACGTCCTTCTGTCCGATATGCCTGCGGAAGAATCCTGTGCGCGCAAATTCTGCCGCGGCATCCGCCGATGCACCGCAACGGAAGCACCGGCATATGAGTATGACAGGTAAATTCAAAAATCATCAGGGGGAATAAGAATGCTGGAGTTTTGTGTGAAACAAAATGTGTTCTTATACGCAATGATAGCAGCAGGAATCGCCGGTGTGTGGTGCCTGTTCTGGAATAACCGTTTCTACACCCGGGGCATCCGCGATCTCGGAAGGCTGAAGGAACCAAAATCGAAATGGACCAGGTCGGTGCTGGAAACGTGTCAGAGAAAAGCGCATCCCTTTTCGAATGCCGGGGCGTTTATGCGCAGCCAGATTGCACAGGGCAGGTCAGCGGGAATGGCAGTCCCGACGCTTCTGCGCGGAAGCCAGAATATGATCCTCACGGTTCTGGCGCTGTCGATTCTTTCGCTGTGGGCGATCTACCGATACCGTTATGGAGAGGCGGAGCTGATGCGCTACCTCGGAACGGGCATCGCGCTTGCCGGAGGCCTTGTCTTTTTCCGGCTCTGTCTGGATTTCGGCGGAAAAGAGGAAATTCTGCTGAACGGCTGGACAGACTATCTGGAAAATGAGTTTGCAGCGACGAAACAGAGTGCGGTGCTGGAAACCGTACAGCAGACCGAACGGCAGCCGGTGCAGTCCGTGCAGGCGGAAGCCATGGCACAGGCGGGAACCGGAGCGGCGAAAACAAAACCGCAGACTGCGGGAAGCGAGTCCGCAAAGGATCGGAACGAACTGTTCGCAGACCCGGAAAAAGAAGCGAGGATTTCGAAAGTCAGGGAGGGCATCCGCCAGACTGCCGCGGCCGAGAGCAGGTTTGCCGGAATGCTGACGCCCGAGGAAGAGAAGCTGATGAGGGAAATTATCAGCGAATACGTGTAAATATCAGGGGATCAGGCCGGGGAGCATGGCATATCGATATGACCATATCTCCGAATCGGCAGTCCGCAGGTATCTAAGATAAAAATATTTCAGGCAGTGCCGTCTTTCAAAACAGACAGGCGGCACTGCTTTCCCGGATAAAGCAGAATCACCATCTGCAAAAGGAGGAACCAACATGAGACTTGTAATTCTTGAGGCAGAGTCACTGGGAAAGGACATGGATCTGTCCGGCTTTTCCCGTTTTGGAGAAGTGACAGTATATGAAAAAACAACGGAGGAGGAATGCCCGGAGCGTGTGCGGGAGGCGGATATTGTCATCTGCAACAAGGTGCGCATGTGCAGCCGCACCCTGTCCGGCGCGGAGAACCTGAAGCTGATCTGCGTCACCGCAACCGGCATCAACAACATCGATCTCGATTACGTAAAGCGCCACAACATCGCTGTGACGAACGTTGCCGGTTATTCTACCGTCAGCGTGGCACAGCACACGTTTGCGATGTACTTTTATCTGGCCGAGAAGCTCCGCTATTACGATGATTACGTAAAAAACGGCAGTTACGCAGCCAGCAGCCTCTTCACCTGCATGGACAGACCGTTCACCGAGCTGGAGGGCAAAACGTGGGGCATCATCGGCCTTGGCGCGATCGGCAGAAAAGTGGCTTCGATTGCACAGGCATTCGGCTGCCGTGTGATCTATTACTCCACCTCCGGTGCACACGACGATCCGGACTACGAGCGGGTCGATCTCTACCGTCTGCTGAAGGATTCTGATGTGGTTTCCATCCACGCCCCGTTAAATGAGGCGACCGAGAACCTGATGAATATCGAAACGTTTGCCAACATGAAGCGGAACGCAATCCTGATCAACGTCGGCCGCGGTTCGATCGTGAATGAGCGTGACCTCTGCTGTGCCCTGCGCGAGGGCCTGATCGCCGGAGCAGCGCTCGATGTACTTTCCAGCGAGCCAATCCGCAGTGACAGTCCGCTGCTGAAAATGGCGGACGACGACCGCCTGTACATCACGCCGCACATCGCCTGGGCATCGAAGGAAGCCCGCACGCGCCTGATCGGACTGGTGCAGAAAAATATTGCTTCGTACCTGGAAGGCGGCATGGAAAACCGCGTGGTATAAAAAAAGGGAACAATACATAAAAAGAGCCGGACATCCGACGGAACCGCAGAGGGGACTGTAAGAACAGCCGCTCCCAGGTTCCACCGGATGCCCGGCTTTTGCATTTGCTTTATTCGCTGCAAAAACGAGAGAACATTATTCCTCTGTAATCTGAATTTCCAGATAATCAAATTCCAGCGATTCAATAAAATTATCCTGTGTGAACCGCGTTTTCGATCTCCGTTTAAACTCCGAAATATTCGTATCGAGCCAGATCGGCTTCGCCAGATTCCAGGCATCACAGATTTCATCGAGCGCACGGAAGACCTTGTGCGTTCTGGTATCCTCATCGTCGATGCAGACGGTAAGATCCTGAAGAATATGATTGTTTTCCACTAATTTTCCCCACATCTGAAACATATTAAAAACCTCCTGAAAAGTACAAAGTAAACAGTGCATTTGGAACGATCGTATTAATCGCTGGTGACGGTATGCAGTTCCTTGAAATCCTTCGGCGAGATACCGTATTCTTTTTTAAACGCGCGGTAAAAACTCGAATAGTCGTGAAATCCGAACAGCAGATACACCTTCGTGACCGGCACATCGACGGTGCTGTAATAGTATAACTCAAACGTATCCGAAATCATGTACTGCCGGGTGGCAAATTTCGTCTGCAGTTTTTCTTTCATAATAAAAGCATACTTGCAAAAGAAATGATATTTTTGAACCATAACAACAATTCCCAGCATATCACAAAACAGCAAGTTTTACAATGTATTCGGCAATCCGCACAATAGAAAAAAACAACTTGTCCGGTTATGATACAATGGAATAAAATGAAAACAAAATGCAGAACAAATTTCAGATAAAGATCAAAACGGAGGAACAGCTATCATGAATCAGATTCTCGAACAGCTTGGAACATACGGCATTGTGCCGGTTGTCGTATTACAGGATGCAGCAAAAGCAGAGCCGGCAGATGGTAAAAAATACAATGATTGAAAACAATGAATTCGACCGCATTGAAGAGCTGGTAAAAGAAGCAGTAGAAATTGTAAAAGAGAGCCGCGCGTAAGAAAAGCACAAAAGAAAATACGCAGAACAGTAAAATGCACAGAACAGATGCAGATGGCCGAAAAGCCTGAAACACCTGTCCTGTGCATTTTTTAAACGGTATTTCTACCGCGCATGATAATCCAGATCCGCCAGCTCCCCGTCTTCAAACATCATCACAAAATACGACGGCGCCGGAATCGGCCCCTCGTGAATCTTTTTTCCGTGAAAAACTACTTTCCGCGATTTCGTATCCGCATCCATCACCGTCACCTCGCAGGATGCAAACTCCATCAGATAAGCACAGATCGCAGCCGCATGCGAAACCACAACTGCAGACTGCCCGTTCCGCAGCCCGGAAAGAATGTCGGTCATCGCAAGGCGCATCCGCCGTCCTGCTTCCAGAAATGATTCACCTCCGGCAAGCTTTAATGCGCGGTCATGATACGGCAGTTCCCAGAGGTCTTCCGCCCTTCGTACGAAAGCGGAATCTGTTCAGTTGGAATCGTACGGTCATCGGCGGGTTCCGAGTGACGGAACAGATAAATGGTTTTACTCATGAAAGAACAGCAGCCTTCTTTTCCAGGGATTGTATCCGGTACTGTACCGGCGTCGGCGCATACCGCGGATGGCGCAGCGCAAGGAGCGAGCGGTTGTGATGCAGCGGGCAGCCGTGTTCCTGTTCTGCGCAGAGCAGCAGATCGTTCCAGGTCAGCGATGAATTTCCAGTCGCCAGGGCGGAAGGTGCCGGATTTTCTTTATAGTAGACTTCTTCCTCAGACAGTACGTCAAAAAGACGAAAAAAGTCAATATTCTTTGTGATGTTTTGCATGAACGTTTCCTCCTCATACGCCGCGATGCCGGAAAAAGGGATCTTTCGGCATCTCTGTCTGTCGGTCCAATGTCAAAAACTATAGTAATTCTAACGCGAAAACGATTGAAAAACTACCAAATGATTGCGAATCTCACCAAAAAGCATAAAAAAATAGATATAAATTAGTAAAAATGCTTACGCAAAGATCCATGCGTGACAAAAAAAGATAAAAAAAGTCAATGAAAGTGGACAAAAAACACAATATAAAATGGGCTCTTCATCTGGTATAGTGTAAACATCACAAAGAAGCGCGGAAAAAACGTGCGAAAAACGTGCAAAACAACGGAAAGGAATGGGGAGCATGGCGAAGGAAAAGGCAAAAAAGAAAAAAGGGCAGAAAATTACCCCCACAATTTTATGGAAACAGCGTTGGCTGCTGTTGATGTCAGTACCATTTGTAATCTGGCTGATCATCTTCAAGTACATTCCACTGTGGGGATGGACAATGGCGTTTCAGGAGGTAAAGCCTGCGACGTTCGCACTTCCGATCTGGGAGAGAACCTGGGTTGGATTCAAAAACTTTACAGATGCATTTAAAGACCGTCTGTTCACACAGACATTAATCAACACATTGGGAGTAAGCTTCCTCGACATCGCGGTCGGAACGATCGCAGCAATCGCATTTGCGGTTCTTCTGAACGAGATGTTCTTCACGAAGTTCAAAAAAGTAACGCAGACCATTTCCTATCTGCCGCACTTCGTATCCTGGGTTATCATCGCAAGTATTGCAAAGAACATCTTCAACGACGGTGGTGTTGTTGACAGTATCTTCGGCAGAAACCTGCATCTGATGAGCTCCAACACACCGCTCATCTGGGTAACCATCATCCTGATCAACTGCTGGAAAGAGGTTGGCTGGAACGCAATCATTTATCTGTCTGCTATGGCAGGTATTGACCCTGGTCTTTATGAGGCCGCTGATATGGACGGTGCAAGCCGTCTCCAGAAGATCTGGCATATCACCCTTCCGGGTATCCGCCCGACCATCATCGTACTGCTGATCATGAGCATTGGCGGTGCATTAAACGTAGGTATGGAGCGTCAGATGCTTCTTAGTAACCCGCTGGTTGAGGACCACACGATGGTACTTTCCTGGTTCTCTTATAAGAGAGGTATCGGAAACAGCAACTACGGTCTTGGTACCGCAATCGGTGTATTCCAGTCCGCTGTCAGTGTTACCCTGCTGCTGATCGCAAATAAGATTGCCGGTCTGGTTGGCGAAGACAAACTTCTGTAGGAGGACGCGAATATGAAAAAGAGAGCAAAAATATTTGACTACGTACTGGCGGTAATCTTCGTATTCCTCGTCATCATCACCATTTATCCGTTCCTGAACGTGCTGGCGATTTCGTTCAACGATTCCACGGATACGATCAAAAACGTAAACTTCATCATCCCGAGAAAGTTTACTTTAACCAACTACAAATACGTATTTAAAGACGGCGGTATTGTCACCCCGGCAATCATCTCCGTTCTTCGAACCGTAATCGGAACGATCGTTGGTATCGTTTGTACCTCGATGGTAGCTTACACCTTAAGCCGGAGAGATTTCGTACTCCGCAAACCATTCCAGCTGCTGTTCGTTATTACGATGTATGTCAGCGGCGGTATGATTCCGGAATACCTTCTGATCATCCGTACTTTAAAACTCGGCAACAGCTTCCTGGTATACATTCTTCCGGGACTGATGTGGGTTTACAACATGATTCTGGTCCGCTCCTATATCGATGGACTGCCGATGGCCCTGCAGGAGGCAGCAAAACTCGACGGAGCAAACGATTTCCAGATCTGGTATAAAGTCGTTATGCCGCTTTGCAAACCGGTTATCGCAACCGTAGGTCTGTACTATGCAGTAGGACAGTGGAACTCCTTCATGGATACTTACCTGTATGCGAAAAAACTCCCGACTCTGCAGTACAAACTGTATGAGATTATGAACCAGGCGACCATGAAAATGGACGTCCATGCAGGAACCAATGTACAGACGGCCGTAACACCAATGTCCGTACGTATGGCCGTAACGATTGTAGCAACTGTGCCGATCGTTATTGTATATCCGTTCCTTCAGAAATACTTTATCGGCGGTATGACACTTGGTTCTGTTAAAGACTGATAAAAAACAGTATTAAAAAATTTTTAGAAAAAGATGATGTTTATTCCTGCCAGGCGAAAGAAAGAGTGCAGGATGACATAAACCATTTTAAGGAGGGCTTTTATGAAAAGAAAAGTAGTATCACTCATGTTAGTATCTGCTATGGTGGCCGGAATGCTCGCAGGATGCGGTTCCGACAGTGGCAGCAGCAAGGGAGGGTCCAGCACAGAGACTGGATCAGCGGCAGAGGCAAGTTCTTCAGGCGAGACAGCAGATGATAAATCTCCGATTACCTTTGAGTATTTTAACGCTGATGGTAAAAACGGCAACTGGGATAACCCGGTAGCAAAAGCAATCACAGAGGCAACAGGCGTTACACTTGATGTTTCCTATCCGGTAGCATCCCAGGGTGATGCAAAAGAAGATGTTGCGCTGATGATCGCAAATGATGAGTATCCGGACATGATTTATGCAAAAGGCTCAGCAACGGATTTGTATCAGGCAGGCGCGCTGATTGATATGACAGACCTGATTGAAAAATATGGTCCAAACATCAAAAAAATGTACGGAGCAGAGCTGGAAAAACTGAAATGGAGCCAGGATGATCCTGGAATCTATCAGCTTTCCTACTCAGGTGTAAACCAGAAAACTCTGACAACAGGCGGAAGCTGCCAGATTCAGTGGGCTGCATTAAAAGAGAACGATTATAAATATCCGAAGACACTGGATGAGTATGAAAAAATAATCAAGAGCTATCTTGCAGCACATCCAAAAACAGAAGATGGTCTGGATATGATCGGTATCACCATGAGTGCTTCTGACTGGCACTGGATGATTACCCTTGGAAACCCGGCAGGACTGATCGCTGATGCATCCCCGGATAATGGACAGTGGATCATTGACGACGAGTACAACGTACATTACAAACATGTAACAGATGAAGAGAAAGAATACTTCAAATGGCTGTGCCGTATGTACAACGAAGGTATCCTGGATCCGAACTTTGCAACGCAGACAGATGATGACTATATTGCAAAAGTTGCCAGCGGCCGTGTTGTTGCCATCACCGATGCTGAGTGGCATTACAGCCAGTGCGAAGCTACTCTGGTAGCAGATGGAAAAGTAGATCAGACTTATGTTGGACTTCCTGTAACCTTAAGAGAAGATCAGGTAGAAAAAGCCCTTCTGTATCAGGGAACTACCGTTGGCTGGGGTATTGGAATTACCAAGAGCTGTGAAGATCCGGTTCGTGCCATCAAATTCCTTGACTATCTGTGCTCCGATGAAGGACAGATCCTGTATCACTGGGGTATTGAAGGCGAGAACTACTTCCTCGATGATAACGGACAGCCATATCGTACCGATGAAGAAGTTGCAAAATCTCAGTCTGATCCGGACTATAACAAGAACACAGGTATCGACAACTACACAGGATTCCCGATCTACGGAACAGGTTCCTATTCTGAAGACGGATTCCCATACACCCCAACCACCAAAGAGTCTGTAATCGCAAACTACAACGAGGCAGAAAAAGCCGGATGCGAAGCTATGGGATTTGAGATGCTGACCGACATGTTTGCACAGCCGGAAGAGTTCGATCTTCTTCCATACTCTGCACTGTGGGCATATCAGCAGCCACAGGAACTTGCTGAGAAACAGACAATTCTGGACGAAATTGCTTGGCCGGGACTTGTTAAATGCGTAACTGGTACCGAAGATGAGTTTGATGGAAACTGGGAGACCATGGTAAACGCTCTGACCAACAATGGTCTGGCAGATGCAGAAGAAGCTATGACAGAGTTCCTTGCTACCAAACTTGTTGATGTGGAGTAAGTAAAGCAAAAACATAAGGTTTTGCCGTTGAACGGAAGGCGGTACAAAAACATGGTCTGATATTATTAAATATCAGGCCATGTTTTAAAATACAGCGACAGTAATGGGAAATGTGAAACATTGTAAAAAGATAACAGTATATGGAAAATCTGCAAACAATTTCATGAGACAAAATCATAGGGAGGTTTTTGAAAAATGACAGAAAAGAAGGAGTTTCAGGTAAACAAAAACACACCGTTTTGGGATGCATCACTGACGGATCAGGAAAGAATCGACTGGCTGTTAAAAGAAATGACGGTCGAAGAAAAACTGGGATACCTCGCCAGCTCTTCCCCGGATCTGCCGCGCCTTGGCATCCCGGGAGTCTCTGTAGGCGGTGAGGCAGCACACGGCGTTGAGGGAAGAAACGATCAGAATGGTCTTGGAAAACCGGATGTGACAACATCCTTCCCGCAGCCGATCGGTATGAGTGCATCCTGGGACCCGGAACTGATCCGACAGGCCGGTGAAGTAACGGGAACCGAGGCGCGCGTTGTATGGCACCGCCACCAGGGACATGGACTCAGCAGATGGGCTCCGACCGTTGATCTTGAGCGCGATCCGAGATGGGGAAGAAACGAGGAAGGCTACGGAGAGGATCCTGTGCTGACCGGAAAAATGGCCGGCGCTTATATCCGGGGAATGCAGGGTGATGATCCGAAGTATCTGCGCTGTGCAGCGACCTTGAAGCATTTCTATGGAAACAATACAGAGGTCGGCCGCGGATGGAAAAATTCTTCCATTGACCCGAGAAACAAATATGAGCTGTATCTGGAGCCATTCCGCAGATGTATTGAGGACGGCGGCGCAGAGGGCATTATGACGGCATATAACAAGATCAACGGAACGATCGGTATTCTGAATCCGGAAGTAACCGATATTCTGAAAAAACAGTACGGCCTCCGTCACGTTGTCAGCGACGGCGGTGCGATGGGACTTGTCGTGACGCTGCATCACTATTTCGGACAGCATGCGGAGACGATCGCAACGGCACTGAAAGCCGGTGTGGATGCCATGTCTGACGATCCGCGTATGGTAGAGCAGGCGGCACGTGAGGCATATGAGCTTGGCATTCTGACGGAAGAGGATATGGACCGCTCCATTCGCTGTATGATGGAGACGAAGCTTCGTCTCGGCGTTTATGATCGGGAAAACCTGAATCCGTATGACCGTGTGACCGAGGACGATATCGATTCCCCGAAGGCACGTGAAATCTGTAAAGAGCTGAGCCGTGAATCGATCGTGCTTCTGAAAAATGAGAATGGAGCGCTGCCGCTTGACAAAGCCCTGAAAGCAGAAGAGATTGCCATTGTCGGACCGCTTGGTGATGCATGGTATCAGGACTGGTACGGCGGAACGGCGCCATACCGCACAACCTTCCTGCAGGGAATGGAAGCACTGAAAAAGGAGAGCATTACGTTTGCGGATGGTCTGGATCGCGTTGTTTTCCACTGTGATGGAAAAGGTCTTGCCGTAGCAGAAGACGGAACACTTCAGATGGCAGATGAGCCGGATGTGTTTATCAAGGAATACTGGGGTGAGGGAAGCTATACGTTCAAGAGTGTCCGTACCGGAAAATACCTCGGTGCAAGACTCTCAGAGTCGCAGGGAGAAAAGCCGAAAATGGGACAGATTGCGGCAGACCGGGAGGAAGCCTTCGACTGGTTTGTGATGGAGATTTTCCACGTGGAGCCGCAGGAGGATGGCAGCGTTGTGCTGACCAACCGTTTCCATTACCCGGTTTATAGAGATGCGGAGGGATTTTTCTCCTTCGAGCAGACGGAGGGAACTCCGATTACCATGGAGGTTGTCGAAAACGGAATCGAAAAAGCAGTTGCGGCGGTTCAGGGGAAAAAACAGGTTTTACTTGCGCTCGGCTGTAACTCCGTGATCAATGCGAAAGAGGAGATTGACCGCAACACGCTGGAGCTGCCAGAAGAGCAGGAGATGCTGCTTGACCGGATCGCAGAGGTCAATCCGAATACCGTTCTGGTGCTGTTTACGAATTATCCGTATACACTTCAGAATGCGATGGAAAAACTGCCGGCGATCATCATGTCTGCAACGGGAAGCCAGGATATGGGAAGCGCAATGGCAGAGGCTGTGCTTGGAACCTATGCACCGGCCGGCCGTCTGAATATGACCTGGTATGAGAGTATCGATCAGCTGCCGGACATTGACGATTACGACATCATCAAAGGAAAAAGAACGTACCGCTATTTCGATGGGAATGTATTGTATCCATTCGGCTATGGCCTGACGTATACCACATTTGCGTATGAAAACTATAAGGTTTCCTTAAAAGACGACCGCCTGCTGCAGATTTCCCTCGATGTAAAGAACACCGGCAATACCGCAAGCGACGAGGTTGTCCAGATCTACGGTTCCGCTCTGGAATCCTGCGTGAAGAAACCAATCTGCCAGCTGCTTGATTTTGTTCGTGTGAAAAACATTGCCCCGGGCGAGACGAGACACGTCGCACTGGAAATCCCGGTGGAGGAGCTTCGCTTCTACGATGTCATCAGTCGTAAACTGATGGTAGAAGAGGGAACGTATGAAATCTATGCAGGCGCATCCTGCAAGGATAAAGCCGTATCCGCAGAAATCTTTATTCCGGGCGGAAAAAGGGGAGTACGCGATCTGAGTGCATTTACCGCGGCAGACCACTATGATGATTACGAAAACATGTATCTGACGGAAGGCCACTTCAATTTCAAGGCAGTCCGCGTGCAGGATGAGACGAAAGAAGGTGTTCTCGTTTACCGTGACTGTGATCTTTCCGATGCTGCTGTTCTGGCACTTCATGTGAAGAGTGAACGCAGCGGCAGTGTGGAAGCCTTTGTGGACGGTGTTTCAATGGGAAGCTTTACCGGTGACACAAGAACCTGTGAGTTCCGCAGCGCCCCGAAACTGGACCGCTATGCGGAGGAAGAAGTGAAAGAGCGCAACCGGTACCGTGAACCGGTGTATGAGGATATCGAAATTTCCCTCGCAGACAGACCGCAGACGGATGGCGTATCTGAGATCCGTCTCGTCCTGAAGGGGGATATGCGGATCTGCTATCTGCGTGTGCTGAAAAATAAGAGCACAGGAAAAATTCAGATGGGCGTAGCAAACTAACCAGATAACGTATTGTCTGAAAAAAGTATTGACAAATTGTGTGAATATGAATAAAATGTTCCTGTAAAACAAAATACGGAGATCTTCAGGGCAGGGTGTGATTCCCTACTGGCGGTATAGTCCGCGACCCGCTGCGATATCAAACAGCGGCTGACTCGGTGCAACTCCGGGACCAACAGTTAAAGTCTGGATGAAAGAAGATGAAATAAAGTTTATTTGCATGGAAATATTTTTGGTGCCCTGAATTCAAGAAAAGGAATTCAGGGCACTTTTTTTCGCGGGCAACGAGCCAAAGTCCGTGCTTGCACGAGACCTTGGCGACTGCCGCGAAAACGAGTTCAAATTCGTGGAGCGTATTTGGACTCGTTATTTCCGGCAGAACCGGTCAAGATCTCCAGAAAAAAGGAGAAATGCAGTTATGAATGCACAGACAACAGCAAAACAGACATCAAAGATGTCGCAAATCGGAAAAACCCGTTACATGGTACAGGTGGCAATGCTCGGCGCAGCCGCAGTCGTATTGATGTTTTTTGACATCCCGCTTCCGTTTGCCCCGAGTTTCTACAAGATTGATTTAAGCGAAGTTCCGGTGCTGATCGGAGCCTTTGCAATGGGACCTCTTGCCGGAGCTGCGATTGAACTGATTAAGATTCTGCTGAACCTTGTCCTGAAAGGAAGTACCACTGCAGGTGTTGGCGAGGTAGCAAACTTCCTGATCGGCTGTGCGTATGTTATGCCGGCCGCATGGATCTACAAAACACAGAAAACCAAGAAAAATGCCATGATCGGTATGGCAGTCGGAACCGTATTTCTGGCAGCAGCCGGCGGTCTTCTGAACGCTTTTGTACTGCTTCCGGCTTATGCAGCAGCCTTTGGAATGCCGATGGATGCCCTTGTGGGAATGGGATCTGCAGTCAACAAAGCAATTACAAGCCTTCCGACCTTTGTTCTGTTTGCCGTTGTACCGTTTAATATCATCAAAGGTGTTGTGGTATCACTGGTAACCATGCTTCTGTACAAGCACATCAGCAGATTGCTGAAGGGTGAGGCGATGAACTAATCGTCATTTTCGAAATCATTTCCGTAAACGGAGAATCGATCCATACGTTGTAGAGAGACGGACAAAATGCAGAGAGAAATCCTCTGTTTTTTGTCCGTCTTTGTTACTGTTCTGGTGCGTAAGAAAGTGATTCAGGTGTGAGCAGCACTCCTTTTGCGAAGCAAAGCTTTCCATGCGGGCTGCGAAGGTTACCGTTCTCTGGGTACCAGTGAAATGTAACCCGTCTTTTAAAAATTTTCGGGGAATGACGGCAATGGATTGCCCATACAGGTCTTTTAGTGGTACAATGAAGCATAATCGATAAAAGAAAACGAGGGCAGAATATGAAGGAATTATATGAAATGATTGAAAAGAAAATCCGGGAATCCGGCTATCCGCGTCCGATCGTGGGAAGCGATGTTTACGATGACATCTGCGACCAGATTGAGGGAAAGGAAAACGGTTCGTACGTGGTATTATCCAAGTTTGACGATGATGTAATTTTCGAATACCACATCACCGTTATGGATGATGAATTCAACCTGGGAGTGCTGACGATGCGTACCCCGGAGGGTGTGTTCGAGACAGATTTTGACCAGTAAAAGAGAAAAGAAAGAGGTTGTTACTTATGCCGAATGTTGAAAAAATCACAAAACAGACGGAAAATCCGTTCGTAAATCTTTACCTGGTGGAAGGAACAAACAAAGTAAACCATCACTTCCGCTATTACGTGGCTTCCCGCGCAAAATCCATCGAGCAGATGAAGATCAAAACAAGAAAAAATATGCCGGACGGCGTGCTGATGTACAGCCTGTACGGGGAGAAGCGCGATAAAATCGTTCTGGTGCGGCAGTATCGGGTTTCGATTGACGATTATATTTATGAGTTTCCGGCGGGGC
>OIYO01000797.1_pt1 | contig 22452 bp, 18 predicted proteins | sample 1588191 | NCBI WGS metagenome assembly OIYO01 (sample SAMN03283275) | human gut metagenome | biome: human-associated habitat; material: feces | host: Homo sapiens | place: Peru | collected 2012 | reverse complement strand
ATGTGGTCGAAAGTTTGCAGAAGTGCAATCTGATGCTGAAAAAGGGAACGATTGTTGATTCGACGCTGATAGCCGCGCCTTCATCGACGAAAAACAAGGAAAAACAGCGTGATCCGGAAGCTCATTCCGTCAAAAAGGGCAACCAGTGGTACTTCGGCTACAAGGAGCACATCGGCGTTGATGCGGACAGTGGACTGGTTCACACGGTGGAAACGACAGCCGCCAATGTGCACGACAGCAACATGGTTGTCGAGCTTCTTCAAGGAACAGAGGAGGATGTTTATGGGGACAGCGGGTATCTGGGTGCAGAAAAGAAGGATGATGCAGTTCTTGTCAACAACGAAGGAAAGCCTATCCGGTATCAAATCAACAAGCGTCCGTCGCAGCTGAAGAAAGCAAGCAGCGAAAAGTTCGAGCTGCTCAAGGCAATCGAACATGCGAAATCCTCGGTGCGTTCCAAAGTGGAACATGTGTTTTGCGTGATAAAGAGAATCTTTCATTTCTACAAGACACGATACCGAGGAGGGGAAAAATTGCATCAGCATTGCTGCACGCTGTTTGCACTTGCGAATTTATACCTTGCTCGCAATCGAATGAAGGTTGCGTAACGAGGTTTATTTCGCGTGCAAACAATGCGCTTGAATTGCGCTTTTTCTCGAAATTTTGGGTCGGCGGGGATGATGTGGATGGTTTGGGCGCAATTATGAGGGGCATCCTTAGAAGAGCAGGAAAAGGTGAGCCACTATACTGTCAGCAAAATGTACAGCGGCGAAAATATAACGATAGACATGTTGGAGAGAATCTGCAAAGCACTAAATTGCACTCCGGATGATGTTATGGAATTCATTCTGGACGAAGATGATAAAACCGAGTCCTGATTATGGGACACCGAAAGGATTATGATAATAGATGGGTAAGCAGATTTCAAAATATGAATATCAAAAACACGGCTCATGTGGGCTGATGAAACCAATCATTTTCTGCGGTCACAATAAAGAGCTTGAGAAAAATGCGATTGCATTAAATGTCGGCATTGCAGGAAAACTTATCAACGCAGAACCATCGCGCAGGTCGTTCAAGCTTCCGAGTATTATCAACACGATTATTGCGGAGATTCCGGAGAACAGCGCGATAAAAGATTTTGATGTACTCTTCAATCCGGATTATCAGATTGATGTTTTGCAACTTTTGATTGCAGCATGTAAGAAGAAAGAATTTGCAATCCTATGGCCAGGAACATACTCAGATGGAAAACTGATGTATGCAGAGACTGGTTACTCGGATTTTAAGATTTACGATTTGGACAAATACGATGTAACATGCATTGTTTAATGAGAAAGGAAAACCAACCATGAAATACTCGGATTTAATCTCGTTCCATCCGATAGAGGATGTCATCCAGCTTGTTACGGCTGAAAATAAGGACAAGGCGCGCGAATACGTAAAGACATATGTTATGTCCGATACCATGGCAGAGAGCTTGCAGGCTCCCGTGCTCGACCAACTTCAGATGGACGAAGTGGTAGATAACAAGGGCGTGCTGATTGTCGGTAACTATGGTACCGGTAAATCTCACTTGATGAGTGTTCTCTCCGCTATTGCGACCGATGCGGATAATGTCCAGTATCTCCAAAACAAAAAGTTTGCTGAGCAGGTTAAGCCTATTGCCGGCAAGTTTGAAGTTCTGCGCATTGAGATCGGCGGCGTAGTGATGCCTCTCTATGATGTCATCATGGGCTATGTGCAGGACGATTTTGAAAAGCGCGGCATCGACTTTGAAGTGCCGGACTATAAGAGCGTCAAGAGCATTAAGACTGTCGTCAAGGACATGATGATCGCCTTCTCTGAGAAGTATCCGGACAAGGGATATCTCATCATCGTGGATGAGTTCCTGTCCTACCTGTCCTCTCGTAATGAACGCGAGATCGTTCTCGATCTGGAGTTCTTCCGCGCTTTGGGCGAGATGTGCTCCAAGTCCTCGCTGCGCGTGATGTTCGGTATGCAGGAGAAGATTTTCGACAACCCGAAATTTGGCTTTGTTGCCGATACGCTCAAGCACGTCAGTGACCGTTTCACGCAGATGATCATCACGAAGGAAGCAACTTCCTATGTTGTTTCTGAGCGTATTTTGAAGAAGACGCCGGAGCAGAAAGCACTGATTCGCAATCATTTGGAAAAGTTCTGCGGTCTCTACACAGGCATGTCCTCCCGTCTGGAAGAGTTCGTGGATCTATTCCCGATTCATCCGTCGTACATTGATGTTTTCAACAAGCTGTACCTGATTGAGAACCGCCATATCCTGAAGAATATCTCTACCACCATCAAGGGCATCTTCGATACAAGTGTGCCGGAGAATGCACCGGGCATTATCTCCTTTGACAACTACTGGCCCGCTATCAAGTCCAATGGTCTTCTCAAGAGCGACCCGACCATCAGCCGCGTTGTTGGAGCAAGCCAGCAGCTGGAGGATATCATCACCCGTGCATTCCTCAAACCTGCCTATAAGCCAATGGCAATGCAGATCATCTATGCGCTCAGCGTGCATCGCCTGACGACAAATGGTCTGGATGTGCAGTTTGGTATGACGGCTGAAAACCTAAAAGATGACCTGTGCCTGTATATGATGATGCCGGAGCAGGATGCAGATTTCCTTCTGTCCGCAGTGAAGGTTACTCTGAAAGAAATCATGACCACCGTTTTCGGTCAGTTTATCATCTTCAACGATGCCAACAGTCAGTATTACATTGACGTTGACAAGGTCGTTGACTACGACGAGAAGATCAAGCAGAAAGCTACACTGCTTGCTGACGATGAGCTGAATCGCTCCTTCTACAATGTGGTCTATACCTGTCTTGACTGGGATGCCAAGCAGTATGTGACCAACTTCAACATTTACGAATACGACCTGAACTGGGATTCTCATCAGATCTTCCGTGGGGGTTATCTGTTCATGGGTCTTCCCGGTGAAAGAAGCACTGCCCAGCCGGAGCGTGATTTCTATATTCACATCATGCCGCCGTATGACAGAAGCGGCGTGACCGTGCAGAATCTTCCGGACGAAGTTTATCTCTACTTCAAGTCTGCGGAGAAGTTCCGCGAGACGCTCGGCATGTATGCCTCCGCGACCAGCCTTGCTGCCATAAGCGAGGGCAAGGACAAGGAAGCTTACCTGAACAAGGCAAACACCATCCGCAAAAAACTCGTGCGCCTGTTGAATGACAACAAGAACACCTGTTTTGATGTGCTCTATAAGCATGAGCGTCGTCAGTTGATCGAAGTTTTGCGAGGTCGCGATAACCGCGATATGACTTTCAAGGACACCATCGACATGGCTGCATCGATTTGCTTTGACGGCTACTTCAGCGAGATTTATCCGGAATTCCCGGTAATGAAAACAAAGATCACCCGCAAGAACATGGCGGAAGCTGTTCGTGCGGCATTCGACCATTTTGCCGGCAGAAAGAGCCAGCTGTCCACAAGTATGCTACAAAGCTTTGGAGTTCTGGACGGTGACAAAATCTCTACCAAGAACTCCAAATACGCCGCTTACTATATCAGCAAGCTGAAGAAACTTCCGCCGAAGGGTGTTATTAACTACTCCGATATCTTCGACGAGAAGTTCATGGGCGATTTTGAGGAAAAGCACTTTAAGCTCGGATTCATTTTCACGCCGATTATCTTCCTCGCTATGGTCTATGACGGATATGCAGTTATGACGCTGTGTAGCGGAAAAGCACTGACTGCATCCAATCTGGACGAAGTGCCAAAGACGAATGTGACAGATCTTTATGAGTTCAAGTTCCTTTCCCGTCCGTCCGAGATGGCAATGGCGGAGCTGAAAGCTCTGTTCGGCGTACTGGATATCAATCCGGCTCTGCTGGATAACCAGGCAACCCGCACAAAAGGTGTGGAAGAGCTTCTGAAGAAAGCACAGGTAAACAGCAATGCTGCTGTGATTGCCAATACAAAACTTAGCCAGGATTTCACACTTTGGGGAGAAGCACTGGTGCCGCAGGCAAGAGTGGATCAGTTAAAGAAAGCCTGCCAGAATGTCCGCGACGAGTTCAGCAACTATCAGGCGCGCTTCAACACTCCGGCAAAGCTCAATAACTTTAGCCTTACCATGGAGCAGATTGATGCACTGGCAGAAGATATTGCTGACATTCGCAAGATCAACGAGTACGTCATCTTCAAGAACAACTGCACGGCGATCGTCTCCTATATGGTCAGCATCGAGACCGTAGAGCTTGGCGATGCACTCAAGCGCGATCTGGAGACCGCAAAGGATGCTTTCCGTGAGATTCGTGACGACATCTGGAACGGTGAATCTGGCGAAGTAGCCGCACAGAGAGCCGAAGCGGAGTTGAACAAGATCAAGGGCAAATATATCGATCTTTACTACAGCGAGCACAAGAAAAAGAGACTGGACATAGGCGATGCTCAGGCTCGCGGCAAACTTCAGGAAGGACGGACGCTCCTGAGTCTGAAGAAACTGCGCAGCATCGACATCCTCTCGGTTGCTAAACTGACCGATTTGGAAAATGAGCTTTCTGAACTGAAGGTCTGCTATGAGCTGACACCGGAGGAACTGAAGTCCTCGCCAGTCTGCCCGCACTGCCACTTCCATCTGGATGATAACGTAAAGCCGGTTCATGGCAAGCTGGACAACATCGAAAGCCGTCTGGATGCCCTGCTCGAGGAATGGACAAAGTCGCTGCTCGACACGGTTTCTGATCCGCTGGTTGCAAGCCAGAAGGAGTTCCTCGGTGAAGAACAGCAGAATGTCATCGACGAGTTCATTGAGACAACGGCACTGCCGAAGCGTGTGGATGACTTCTTCGTCAAGGCAATCCAGGCACTGCTCAAGGGCTTTGAACCGGTGGTCGTGGATGCGGACGATTTGGTGGAGAAGCTGACCAAGCTCCCGCCTCTGGATGAGCGGGCTTTCCGCAGCAAGGTAAACGAGCTAATTGCCGGATACACCAAAGGCAAGGATGCAGGTAAGCTCCGCATCATTGTGAAGAAATAATACTGAACAAATCGAAAGTGAGGCGAAGCGTGTGTTAATGAATTCGTCGGAGTATCTCTCCATTGTCGATAGCATAAAGCGTGAGATTACGGACGCGCAATACCGTGCAGCTGTTCATGTGAATGCAGATTTGCTGCTTCTATACTATGACATCGGCTGCATCATCAACGAGCATAAATCCTGGGGCAATAAGTTCATTGATAACCTTGCCTCTGATATACACATGGCCTTTCCGGAAAGCAAAGGCTATTCCGTTCGCAATTTGAAATACATGTCTAAATTTGCCGCTCGCTTTTCAGACAGAGAATTTGTGCAAGCGGCTCTTGCACAAATCACCTGGTATCATCATATTGCCTTGATGGACAAGGTAAAAAATGCAGATGAGCATGTGTGGTATGCAAAAGAAGCGGCAAAGAACGGTTGGTCTCGCAATGTGCTGGTTCATCAGATCGAAAGCGGCTTGTATCAGCGTCAGGTGTTGGTCGATAAGGTTTCTAACTTTGAACGTCGACTGCCATCGCCGCAAAGCGAGCTGGCTGTGCAGACTATGAAAGACCCGTATGTGTTCGATTTCATTCCATTCCGAAAGAACATGATAGAGCGGGACATCGAGCAAGCGCTGGTTCGTGATGTTACCAAGCTCCTTCTGGAGCTTGGAACCGGCTTCGCGTTCTTAGGCAATCAGTATCATCTGAACGTTGGCGGTGACGATTTTTACATTGACCTGCTATTCTATAATCTGAACCTGCGGTGCTATGTAGTCATCGAGCTGAAAACCGGAGATTTCAAACCGGAATATGCCGGTCAGCTGAACTTCTACCTGTCGGCAGTAGATGGCATTCTGAAAAAAGAACAGGACAATCCGTCTATCGGATTGCTGCTATGTAAAAGCAAGAACAATCTGGTGGCGGAATATTCCCTTAAGGATATATCCAAACCGATTGGTGTGAGTGAGTACAAAGTAACCAGCAGTCTGCCGGATGATCTGGAAAAGCAACTGCCGTCCGTTGAGGACATTCAAAAGAGAATCAAGTAAATTGTGCAAGCGGCTCTTGCACAATTCAGAAATCGAAAGTGAGGATACAGCTATGGAACCGAGAAAGCTGACCAAAGAGGATATAGATAAGGTACGCGATATCGAAGGCTTCCCCATCGGCACGGATGAGGACATTATTGCTTTGTCCGATGCCCCATACTACACCGCCTGCCCGAACCCGTTCATCGAGGAATTCATCAAGGAAAATGGTACTCCCTATGACGAGGCGACAGATGACTATCATCGCGAGCCGTTTGCAGCGGATGTGAGCGAAGGAAAAAATGATCCTCTCTATGCTGTGCATACGTATCACACTAAAGTTCCGTATAAAGCTATTATCAACTACATTCTACATTATTCAGATCCAGGAGATATAGTATTTGATGGGTTTGCCGGAACAGGAATGACTGGTGTGGCAGCTAAGGCATGTGGACATTTATCTTTGGCTGATCAGCAATTATTTTCCAAGCAACAAAAGGATGCTAAGTTCGGTACCCGCAAAGCAATATTGGTTGATCTTGCACCAGTAGCTACGCACATTGGTAATAGATACAATGCTGGCATCAATCAAGAATTATTAGTGACTGAAGGCGAGATGCTAGCATCACAGTTACTCAGAGAGTGTGGTTGGATGTATAGAACTAGGCACAATAATCAGTTGACACTTGATATAGGGGAACAGTACGCCTCTATAGATTATACAGTTTGGTCAGACGTTATGATCTGTCCGCATTGTGGAAGGGAATTTGTTTTCTGGGATGTTGCGGTTTTTAGAGATAAGAAAAAAATGCTTGATAAATTTCATTGCCCGGGATGTCAAGCTGAATTAAGCAAAAAGAACTGTATTCTTGCGGAAGAACTAATTTCTGATGGTACGAAGAACAGAACCATTAGGATTACAAAGCAGGTGCCTGTACTCATCAGATACTCAACCGCCGATGGGAAACACTGGGAGAAAGCACCTGATTCAGACGATATTAAGGTGATAGATAAAATCAAGTTACTTGACATACCTTATTGGTCTCCTACTAACGAAGTTAAAAAAGGAGATAAAACTCAGGAGGCTCTCAACAAAGGAATAACGACTGTGGATCTCTTCTTCCAGAAGCGAAATCTTTATGCCTTGGCTCTGATTTGGTCAAAAGCTAGTAACCAAATGAAGTTTATTATCACAGCCTTTATCTTACGTTCAACAAAAATGAACAAGGTGCATATGCATAACTTCCTGTTCGGTGGTGGAGGATGGAATGCTGGTTATCTGACGGGTGTTATTTACTTTCCTTCACTCTCCGTTGAAACTTCCGTTATCGAATTACTTAAAGAACGAGTCAAGAATGTTTCAAAGGCTTTTACGGATATTCCTTTTGAGAGAACATCAGTAATTTCTACACAATCGGCCTCCGATCTGAGAAATATTCCAAGTAATAGCGTGGATTATACATTTATCGATCCACCATTTGGCGATAATCTTATGTATTCCGAATTAAACTTTGTTTGGGAATCATGGCTTAAAGTATCTACCGATAATCGTTCAGAGGCGATTATAAATAGAACTCAAGGAAAGCAATTAATCTTCTACCAAGAAGCGATGACTAAGTGCTTCACCGAATTTTACAGGATATTAAAACCTAATCGATGGATGACAGTTGAGTTTCATAATTCTAAAAATGCAGTATGGAATTCAATTCAGGCATCATTAAATCATGCAGGATTTGTTATTGCGGATGTGCGTACATTAAATAAGAATCAAGGAAGTTTTAATCAAGTGAAAGGAGCATCCCAGGCCATTAAGCAGGATTTGATTATTTCTGCCTATAAACCAAAAGATAGCTTCCATAAGGACTTTCTTGAGAACGCTGGTTCTGAAGAAACGGCGTGGTCTTTTGTCCGACAGCACTTGTCCAACATTCCTGTTGTTGTCATTAGCAATGACAAGATTGAAATCGTTTCTGAGCGCCAAGCCTATCTTCTCTTCGACCGCATGGTTGCGTACCACATCATGCAAGGCATTCCTGTACCGCTGGATGCTACCGATTTCTACAAAGGACTGGATGAACGTTTCCTTAAGCGCGACAACATGTACTTCCTGCCGGATCAGGTCAATGAATATGATACTGCCCGCATCAAGACTGAAGTAGAACAGGTTCAGTTCTCGCTGTTCGTGACCAATGAGAAAACCGCAATCTCTTGGCTGTATCAGCAGCTGGACGAGCAGGGAGACGGTCCGCAGACCTACGCCGAGATTCAGCCGAAATTCATGCAGGAAGTAAAGAGCGTTGACCGCTACGAGGCTATGCCGGAGTTGGCTGTGCTGCTCGAGGAAAACTTCCTTCAGGACGATAAGGGACGCTGGTACATACCTGATGTCACCAAGGAAGGCGATGTTGCCAAGCTGCGCGAAAAGAAACTCTGGAAAGAGTTTGAAGGATATCTGAACAGCAAAGGTAAACTCAAATCCTTCCGGTCTGAAGCGATTCGTGTCGGTTTCTCTCGCCTGTGGAAGGACAAGAACTATCAGGCAATCGTAGATATCGCCGAGCGCCTGCCGGAGTCCACCATTCAGGAAGACCCGAATCTGCTCATGTATTACGATATTAGTCTGGGGAGAGTGTGAAAGTCTATGGCAGAAAAAAAGAAATCGTCAGAAATTGCAAGGACAAAAATAGATGTTAAAACAGCTTTGACCCTGTGGGGACGGGCAGCTGGAAGGTGTGAAATCTGCAATAAATTACTCTATTGCGATTCAAAATATGGAGATGTAGCTAATTTTGCGGAGCTTGCACATATTCATGCTGTCGGTGCGTCCGGCCCCAGGCACTGTGATGAATTGACACAAGAAGAGATTAATCAGATCAACAATCTGATGCTCCTTTGTGAGGAACATCACCATTTGATTGACACAAAGCCAGAAGATTATTCTGGAGCCTTCCTTCGCACAAAGAAGGAAGAACATGAACGCAGAGTACGTCGTGTTACTGATATTCAGGAGGACGCATCATGTAAAATGGTCTCGTTTTTCTCGAATATTGATGACATTGATGTTTACGGGGATGCAACAGCTTTCAAAAGAGCGGTCATTCGAGACAAGATGTACCCGAAGCAGGATGAACCCATTGCACTTCATACGGGTTCACCCACAAGATACATTCGATCCAAAGAGAACATTGAAAGGCAAGCAGATGAATTGGCGCAGCAAGTGCGGCTGCTTTTTGAAGGAATCAAGAAAGAGGAACGGATAGCGGTTTTTTCACTTGCGCCTCAACCGCTTTTATTCAAGCTTGGAGTGCTTCTCTGCGATCAGCTCGATGTACATGTATTCCAATGCCATCGGGAAGGCGATAAATGGGCTTGGCCGGAGGATAATACTTCCGAAGTTGGATTTATTACCAGAGGTACACACCATTCTTCCAGCAATGTAGTCGCGTTGGTTATAGATTTAAGCGCTGAGATTGTCGATGAGAGAATCATAAAGTCTCTTGGGAAAGAGTGTTCTATTTACCACATTACCATAGAGGAGCCGAACAGAAATTTTGTGAGGAGCAAGGATACTCAAGCTGGATTTGTGAAGGCATTCCGAGACATGATGGAGAAAATAAAAAACGACCATCCAACTGCGGACAGAATATGCGTATTTCCCGCAATGCCACAGTCTTTAGCCATCAGGGCAGGAATGGATTATATGCCCAAAGCGGATTTACCAATAACAATTTATGAACAGGTAAGCACAGACATTGGGCTTGTTGAAACGATCACAATCGGAGGTGAGCAGTAATTGTATAGCAAGGACGACATTAATAAGCTGTATCGAGAAATTGCGGCCAGTATAGATATCAGCGATGATATGTTTACTGCGGCAGTAGATGAATATGAATCCCTTGGTAAGTGGATTGATGAGAACACACCCCAATATCAAATCAGTATCTATCCGCAAGGGTCCTTTGGCCTGGGAACAGTTGTCAAACCAATTACAGATGAGGACGACTATGATCTTGACATTGTTTGTCAATTCAAAGAGCAATACGGTTTGACAGCGAAACAGCTTAAAGTCGATGTGGTCAAACCTTTGTTGCTCGGATACAAGAAAACCAGCCGAGATATTGAGAATAAGCGTAGATGCTGGCATGTTGAGTATGCGGAAATTCCGAACTTTCATATGGATGTTATTCCTGCATACGCAAATGCAAAGCTTAAAAGGATAAATATTACTGACCATGATGAAGACCATGATACATATGACTACATTGGGAGTAACCCGTCAGGATATATAACATGGTTTTTTGAACGGTGTGCAAGACAACAAAAAAGACTTTTAGACAGCTATATGAAAGAGCATGGGCTTGTCGTTGCAAGTGCTGATGCTGAGGAAATCAAACGGAGAAAGATAAAAACGCCGTTGCAAAGAGTGGTGCAACTTCTCAAACGGCATAGAGATATTATGTTTGCTGATGATGATTCTGGCAATAAGCCGATTTCTATCATCATTACGACAATTGCAGCAACGCTTTATCAGGAGGAAGACAACATCGTAGACGCCATGACGAATATCCTTCTCGAAGCACCAAAATGGATTAATCGTAATAAGAAAAATGGCCTCTATTACATTGAAAACCCAAGCTATCCAGGGGAGAATTTTGCGGATAAATGGAATACGCATCCTGAACGAGCAACGGCCTTCTTCAATTGGGTTAAACAAGCAACGGCAGATTTGACGGGAAATCAATTATATCAAATGTCGCGTATTGATATGGGTGAAAATGTTAAGATGTGCTTTGGCGAAAAAACCGGCAAAACCGTTTTTTCAAAGGCCGCTGAAGAATGTCGAGCAGGAGTTGAAAATGGTTCTTTGAAAGTAGATAGATCATCCGGTAATCTTTCGACAAAAGGAACGGTTTCTGTTCCAACCACTCGTCATTATGGGCAATAAGAGATATCTGAAACCACAACCGATAACAATAGCTAGTCAGATGCTTAGGATTCAGCAGTTGTACCGTAGTAATCTTATAGAAGTACTCAAAGCTGTCAATTCTGAACTCATTTGTGTGATTAGACTACAGCCATCGGAACATTCGGATATTTACAGAATCAAGATAACATACAAGATTAGTGATATATCGCCAAAAGCTTGGCTGCTCGCACCAGAAATGAAAACCTATGATGGGAAATATCCTCATCATATTTATGGTAAGGATGAGCGAGGTCACTATCAACTATGTGTGCATTATCATAGGGATAAGAACTGGAATCAGCAGATGTTTATCGCAGAAAGCTTTATTCCTTGGGTATGCACATGGCTAAATACCTATGAATATTGGCTTATTACCGGTGAATGGCACTATGATGAGGCCTTTCCGGGAAAGAATAAGAAGAAAAAATAGGAATGAAAGTAAAAGGCAGCTATTCAGCTTGAGTTTGAGGGAATGTAAGAATGTTTAATATCGGCGATTTCGTTTTTGATACTATTGCCGGAGCCAACGTGCAGATCATGGAGCGGATTGAGCTGTGGGGTTATACATCCTACAAAGTCTTCAATCCGGCCAATGGCAGTGTATATAAGGCAACGGGCGAACAATTAAAGAGGGGAGGCGGTGAAGCACAGCTGGATGAGAACTACCTGCGCTATGTTACGCTGCTCTCAAAAATCAGAAACGAGACATCTGCCGGTATTCTTTCTGCTCTCTCCAGCGGCGTGATTCCGCTTCCACATCAGTTGCATGTGCTGGAGCGGGCACTGGAAACGCGCAATATTCGCTACATTCTCGCTGATGAAGTCGGTCTTGGCAAGACCATAGAGGCCGGCATGATTATCAAGGAGTTGAAAGCTCGTGGACTCATCACACGAATCCTTGTTGTATGCCCTACCGGACTTGTCAGCCAGTGGTCTGTAGAAATGCAGGAGAAATTCCATGAGAAGTTTCAGGTGATCCTGCCGTCGGATTTTGATACAATACGCCGCTTGACTGATAATGATGATGTATACGGCCAGTTTGACCAGGTCATCTCGCCTATGGATTCTATCAAGCCGGTGGAAAAGCACGCCGGCTGGTCGGACAAGCGGGTGGAAAAGTACAATCAGGAGCGCATAGAGGCAATTATCAACAGCGGATGGGATTTAATTATCATCGATGAGGCGCACCGCGTAGCTGGCTCCTCCAGTTATGTGGCCCGTTATAAGCTTGGCTATTTGCTTTCCCAGGCAAGTCCATATCTGCTTTTGCTGACGGCAACGCCGCATAACGGCAAAACAGAGCCGTTTCTTCGCTTGGTTCGCCTGTTGGATGAGCAGGCGTTCCCAAACTACAAATCTATCGTCAAGGAACAGGTTGCGCCCTATCTGATTCGTTCCGAAAAGCGAGAAGCCATCGACAATAATGGGAATTTGCTCTTTAAGAAGAGATATACGCATTTGGTTGAGCTGCATTGGGACGAGCGGCACTCGCTTCAGCGCCAGCTGTATGAACTGGTTAGTTCCTATGTTTCCAAAATCTATGATAAGGCACGCTGGAATCGCAAGAAGAACATGTGCCTGATCTTCCTTATGATCATCATGCAGCGAATGGTGACAAGCAGCACTGCTGCCGTCCGTCAGAGCCTGGAGCACCGTCTGCGTGTACTCCTTGAAGAAGAGACGCGCGTGAACACCATGAGCGAATCGGATTGGGATGAGCGCGACATTGAAGACGGCGATGCGGATGCGATGGAGGCAATGTCACTTGACCGTAGTGCTGAAATTGAAGAACTGAAGATGATCATCTCTGTAGCAAAGCAAGCGGAGTTCCAGCACCATGATGTTAAGGTTGATGCTCTCTTTGACACGATTGATGAGCTTCAAAGCGAGGACCCGGCACAGAAGATTATTCTGTTCACGGAGTTTGTTGGTACGCAGGTTTATCTGAAGGAATTGCTGGAATCCAGAGGCTACTCCGTTAGCGTTCTGAACGGCAGTATGGATATCGAAGAGCGTAATAATGCTCTCAATGAGTTCAAGATGAGCACGGGTATCTTCATTTCAACGGATGCCGGTGGCGAAGGTCTGAACTTGCAGTTCGCGAATATCATTATTAACTATGATTTGCCGTGGAACCCGATGAAAATCGAGCAGCGCTGTGGTCGTGCAGACCGTATCGGTCAGCAGCGAGATGTCCATATCTACAACATGATTATCGGTGACACGGTGGAAAGCCGTGTTCGTGAAGTGCTGGAAGAAAAGCTCTCTGTCATTATGAAAGAGCTCGGCATAGATAAGTACTCCGATGTGTTGGACAACGAAGTAGCTGAATGCGATTTTACGGATGCCTATATGAGCTCCATCGGACACGCTTCCCGCATTGAACAGAATATTTACTCCGTAGAGATGGAAATGCGCCAGCAGGTGGGGAATGCTCTTAAGTACAAAGATATCCTCCATGAAGAGAAAGACCTGACACAGTTGGTTGGCAAAGAGTCCAACTTTGATGTAGATACTGCCCTGCGCCAGATGCTTGTTTACTATGAATCCTGGAAAGGAAACGATCCGACGATTATTGACAGGATCAGCATCAACGACGAGATGATTACAAAACATCTCTGCGGCAGTATTGTGCAGGACCATACAAAACAGCTTATGTCGGTTGTCATTCGGAACTTTCCGAATGAAGCTGGCTACTTCATGCTCTGGGAACTTTCTGTTTCCGAGGATACGCAGGACAAGCGCATTATTCCGATCTTTGTGAATGAGTCGTATGTGTTGCGCCCTATGGCCGGCAGCAAAATCATGGAAGTATTTCTTGACGGAAGCAGTCGGCTGGATTGCCGGATGGTACACAATCTTTCGGAAGAGAATTATCAGCGCTTGCAGGAAATCTGCATGAACTTTGCTTACAACACGTTTGTTGAGCTCAAAGAAAAGCAGACAAAGCGAAGCACTGAACAATATGAGAAGTATAATTATGCTCTGTCTCTCCGCAGAGAAGCCGCAGGGCATATCGGCATAGAGAACATTCGCCGTTCGAGAATTGCAAAGCTCGAACGCGAGGAGCGAGAGATTGAAGAAGAACACAAGCGCAGCGGAACCGTGCTCCCGGACTTCCGGCTGATGATATTGATTCAATTGGAGGCGTAAACAATGTTTGGAGAGTATGTGTATGGGAACTCCCCGGCAACATATGCAAATCTCATATGGATAAACGATGCGGATCGCCTGAATCGTATCGCACCTTACAGCAGTGCTTTTGCAGAGCATGGATTTGAAGTAGTCGAATATCAGGATGATCTCAGCTTCCGTATCGGATATGAGAAAAAAGTGAAATCCGGGAATGAAAAACTTGCCGTGATGAGTTATGACAAGGAATATATTCCCTATGATATTCTGACACGCTTTACCGCATACGCGGTTTCGCTTAGAGCCCTCTTTCCTAAATTGAATTTAGATGTTCTGCGCCATAAGTCTAAGATGGATCTGGATCTGTTGACGATGGTCATTGCAAAGAATTTTGATGATCTGACCACACCGGAGCAGACGGAAAAGTTTTTTGAGACAGTCGTTTACAGCAAGGATAATCTGCTTCGGTATTTCCGCTCAAAATTGGAGCACACACTCCAAAAAGCGAAGAGCAGTCCGTCTTATCGTGACTGGTATCGCGTTGCGGAGGAAAAAGCCCATATTGATCGGTATTCCATCCAATATGGGCTGAATATTGACACAAGCGTGATCAACCGGCTGTTCCAGGGATATGTACTCAAGTCATTCGGTACGCTGTCCTCTAAGATTGACCGAGATACACCTGTGCTGGTGAGCCGTGCGATGGAGTACATGCATGGTCAAAGTGAGAAGTTTGCAATTATTGTTATGGATGGCATGTCGGAATTCGATTGGAGTATTATCTCTCAATACTTTGTAGACGTGCAATATAAGCAGGAAGCGGCATTTGCAATGATTCCGAGCACTACATCCATATCGAGACAATGCCTGTTGTCAAACAAGTTTCCGAGTCAGTTGATCGCACCATGGGTTCAGCGCGAAGAAAAAGCGGAATTCACTGAGTGCGCCAAATCTCTTGGATATGCTGATAGTCAGATCGACTATTCTCGCGGATACGATACGGATTTCGGCAACTCTGTCCGCTGTGGTGCGGTCATTATCAACGACATAGACGATATGGTACACGCGCAGCCACAGGGACGGCTCGGAATGTATAACGATATTTCTGTGCTTTCCGATGAAGGCAAGCTCTGGAAGCTGACTGAACGTCTGCTGGCAAAAGGCTTTGATGTATATATAACGGCTGACCATGGTAATACGCTGTGCAACGGAATCGGAAGATTTGTCGGTGCCGGCGTCGATGTCGAGACCAAAAGCCATCGTATGGTGGTTCTGAAGGATTTTGCCGACAAGGCAAAGCTGGCGGATAAGTTCGGGCTGATTGAGTACCCGAAATACTATCTGCCGAAGGAATATGATTACTTGATCTGCGATACGGATACATCACTCGACAACTCCGGTGACCAGGTTATGACACATGGCGGAATGACCATCGATGAAGTCGTTGTTCCGTTTATCAAGATAAAGGCGGTACAGAGCAATGGCTAAGATTGTTGGATTATCCCGAAATTTGAAGCTTCAATGGCTCAACAAGGTAGTGGAGCTCGCTTCGAGTAACCTTACTGAACAGGAAATAAAGGATCAGCTGAACGAGTATTTGAGCTTTGAAATTTCAAGCCCGACAAATCTTCGTAAGACCCGGGAAATACTAATGAATATTTGGGTTTATGAGAATGATATCAGTAATAAGCTGAGAGAAGAAGCCATCAGCATAGTTCGTGATATGCCGGAATATGCACTGGCTGCCCATTGGTGCATGATGCTGGCAACCTATCCGGTCTTTGTCGATATGTGCAAGCTGATCGGAAGGCTGTCGGAGTTTCAGGATGAAATCACGCTAAGCCAAATCAAGCAGAAATTGTATGACGAATGGGGTGAGCGGACGACATTATATCACTCCATTGATAAATTGATTTCAACGCTGAAGGAACTGAGCGTGCTCCGGTGTGAGAAGCCTGGAAAATACCATATTGTAAAGCATGAAGTTCATAATGGCCGAATTTCAGCTTTCATGATGTATGCGATGATTCTTGTGGACGACAGCGGATATTACTCTTTTACCGATCTCAGCAACTCAGTATATTTCTATCCGTTCCAGTATCAGCTGGAAAAAAAGCTGCTTTTAGGTGATGACCGGTTTTCGATGAATAACTTCGGTGGAGAACTGTCGGTCTCTGTGAATGTATAAAGACATCGAATGTTGATTCTATGGATGAAATAAGTAACACAGCAAATAACGCGCTTGCTGAGCAACCAGAGAGTGTTCCAATACCGGCTTCTGGTAAAACGCTGTATATTACAGAATCTATGCCAGACTTTGATTACAAGAATTTGCTTGGCAGTTTGTACAAGCCATAAATATGGATGATATTCTTGCCAAGGTTGAGGCAGGAATTCAATATGTTGTGCAGATTCCGGCTGAATTTCAGAAAGCGTATGAATCTGATGAATATTTCATTGTGAAGAATACGGAAGCAGGAAAAACGTGGCCGTCTCTGATGAAAGTAGCCGAAAACGACTGTAATCAGGTGGTTACTCCACTCCCAATTGCTGAGCAGGCGATGGTTCAAGGCAATCCTATTCAAGATCTGTCAAAACATACATGAGAAATTTAGAGGGAACAGCATCCGTCCTCATGTTCGAGAGTAGGCAGCGGACAGCGGATGTCGCTTGCCCTTACTGCCGCGGGAAGGTGGAGATTTGCGAGCTGGCAAACAAGCAACTGAAGGACATCCCTGTTTGGCAGGGCATCAGTCAGGAGCTCTGTTTTCTGTGCCATCGGTATCGCTGCACGAAGTGCGGCAGAAAGCACACGGAAGAGATTCCGCTGCAGCATCCGGGAACGCGAATCACCGAAAGAGCCGCCACTTGGATTCAGACGCTGCTGCTGAATCAGATGACGATTCGGGGCGTTCAGCAGATTACGGGGATTCACTGGGAAACAATCCGCCGGATTCATGTGCAGCTCATGACGCAGATGCTTCAAGCGCATCGGAAAGAGCTGAAAGCACGGAAATATCAGCGCGCTTTGACAAGTTTCTGCTGCGAAGAAAGCGGGACATTGAACGGACGCGGCTGATTCTTTCCATAGCTGCGTTATTTGTGATGCTTTCCCTGCTTCCCATTAATAAATCTCCGAATCCTTGCCATATGACGAGGTGTGATACTGTCAACAAAGTTATCACCTATTATCCGCTTACTGGCTTTCAAATAGTCGAACAGGTTGCCTTCGATGTGTTTACCGCCATTAATAGCAGCTTTTCTGTTCTGATACGCAGCGCTCCCTTTATATGAGTACTTCTTATATAATTCGTTTGCGTTAATGCGGTTTCCCTTTTTCGTAACGCCACTGCATTTAAATATGGTCACAGCTTTACGATGCATTCGGTTATAGTACTTTGAAATTGTTTTTTCGCGTAGGCGAATTTTCTTCCCATCAAATGAAAATCCGAGAAAGTCTATCAAATTTTTTCCATTTTCTTGACCAAGAATAACATCAGCAATGCAATTCCTTATAACACCGTTTTCAACGGAAAAAATTCTTGTCTTTTCTGCCTTTATTTCAATACCTCCTGCTTCCGTAATAAACCCACAAATGGTTTCATAATGCTTTCTAAAATCTACAGGCGCGGTATTGGGAATAACAACCATAAAATCGTCACTGTATCGCATATAAAAGCCTTGTAATGCCGATACATACTCATAAATCTGCTTATCAGCCTTTAGCATATATACATTAGCAAGGACAGCACTAATGGGTGAACCTTGCGGGACGCCTTTTGCTTCTGGCAAATTGGGATTTTTCTTAAATACCTTTTTCCATGCACGTATAGTTTTTGTGTCCAGAAGTTTGTCTCTCTGATTGAGTTGCTTTTGTCCGTTTTTATTCTTTTCCAGCTTATAATAATCAAGCAAATCATTCATTTCTGCATAGGAAAAGCGCGTCACACTCTTAAAAATGGCATAATAATCAGGAGGAAGACATTCAACATTCAGCAAATCACAGAGCTCTTTTTTCAGATAAGGATGACTAATGTTATCAAAAAAACTTGTGAAGTCACCAATCATTACACAGCAAGAGCGGCATGACTGAATAAAACGAAATGCATCATTAGCAAAATCAATGTTGTTACGCCCTTTAAAATTGTTTCGGTAAGCCACTGCCACTGAATCAATGCCATCCTGCTGTACTCGTGCATTATATTGTTCATTCAGCAAATAGGAATAATAGCGGTAAATCCATGCGTCTTTATGTGCAGCATAGAATATTTCTCTTTTCTTAGGCGGCTGCTTCTTTCCATTTTTCACTTTTCTTGTTGTTATGGTATAGTGTATAAACGGCATAAATGCATGGATTGCAACGCTTTCAGGCGAAGATATATATTTCCAGCATTGTTCCAGCGAAATCCTCCTGTCAAAATGTGCATATCGGATTACTCGCTGCCTTTGAGCGCTCTTCCATTCATCAAGAATCATATTGCCTCCCAATATAGTGCAATCCCCATCAGCATGGCGGGTGATACACCTCAGCTGACGGGGATACATTAAAACGTGGCAAGCGAGCTTATAGTTGGTAACTGCTGCTCGAACTTTACGCCAATCACCCTACTCACACAATGCTCGATTATGTTATTATTACCAAGCATGAAGGAAGTGTCTACACCATGACTATATGCATCATCGCTCTGGCGGCCTATTGGCTGACCAGAAGCGATGTCAGCACGGTTTGCGACATCTGGTCAGAAATACTGACTGAAATCAGCAGCTGGTGCTTGACAACAATACTTCACCTCCATGCCACTGCATGGAGTAATAATATTATAGTGTATCAGACGCTTTTTGTCAATATTTAATCAGAATTTTTCAAGGGATCAACCTTCATCGGCTTCTTTGAGGAAGTCGAGACGACCGAAGAGCACGAATGGATACTTTTACTGCATTGCAGAAGGCATTACATCGTAAGCGAAATGAGAGAACGTCAGAGGGCAAAACCCAAAAGTTGAGAAACTTTGAGAAGAAATGAGAAGCTTTGAGAAAGTTTGAGAAGAAAATCTGTGCTATACTATATACGTGTTACCAAGCACCTCCGCCGCCCGCCCCCGCTTGATAACATTCGCCCCGCTGTACCCACAAACAGCAGCGCATAGCACCCAACAGGACAAATTAGCAGCGAACAAGACAAAACAGGACGAAACAGCACAAAATAGCACGCTTCAGCAAACAAATCTGTGCTATGATAGTATCGTCGGAAGTTCGCAGTCACCGGCCAAGGCAATCAGCGTCATGCTGACTGCCTTTTTTGCATCCCGCTGCGCATTTTGAAAGGAGGTGGTCGTCTTGATTGCCACGGGCTGACAACATTTTCGCAGGCAGACTGCACTCGCAGCCTGTCTATTTTATTGCCGCAAACGCGGAGAAAGTGAGGAGTATATGAGGGTATTTGGCAAAATCAACATCATCGGGCTGGATAACGGCTACGGGAACATCAAGACGGCGAACGGCATTTTTCCGGCAAGCGTCACTTGCTGCGAGGCTGAACCGGCGCACGCGCAGGACGTGCTGGTGTACGATGGCAAGTATTACGTCATCGGCGCGGGGCATCGGGAGTTCACGCTGGATAAGGTCGGCAATCAGGATCACTACCTGCTGACGCTGGCGGGCATCGGGCAGGAGCTGTGGTGCAATCAGCTGACCACGGCGGCTGTTCATCTGGCGGTCGGACTGCCGCTGACGTGGGTTGGCGACCAGCGCGAGCAGTTCCGCGCCTATCTGTCGCAAAATCGACATGTGGATTTCAACTGGCGCGGCATCGACTACCATGTCGATTTGGTCGGCGTGGACGTGTACGCGCAGGGGTATTCCGCCGTCATTCCCGAACTGCGGAAATTCACCGGGGCGAACATGCTGTGCGACATCGGCAACGGCACCATGATTGTCATGGCGATCAACGACCGCAAGCCGGTGCTGGAGCAATGCTTCACGGAGAAGTACGGCACATACCAGTGCGTGCTGAAGGCGCGGGAAGCCTTGACGCGGCTCTGCGGACGAACCGTGCCGGACGTGACCATCGAGCAGGTCATGCGCGAAGGAACAGCTGACATTGCGCCCGAATATGTGCAGGTCATCCGCGAAGCTGCGGCGGACTATGCGGCGGAAATCATGCGCAAGCTGCGCGAGCATGAATACGACCCCAAGACGATGCGGCTGTGGATTGTGGGCGGCGGCGGTTGCCTGATTCGCAACTTCGGGCAGTATGACCCCAATCGCGTGACCATCATCGGTGATATTCACGCCTCCGCCAAGGGGTACGAGTATCTGGCGGAGCGGCGTTTGCAGCGTGAGGCGAGAATGCGGTGAAAGAGATTCTGCGCACGACGATTCGCCTCTATGCGGAGAAACCCGCCGACCGGGAGGCGCTGCGGCTGCTGCGTCAAGTGCGGGAGGAACAGCACTTGCGCTATGCGGATGCTATCGTGGCGGCGGTCAATGCGCACTATGGGCAGGCGCGGCAAGGCGGTTTCGATCATCATCAGCGCGAGGAAATCCGCGGCATTGTCCGCGAGGAGCTGGCAGCATCGCTGCTTCGATGCGCTGGGCAAACACCGGCAGAGACATTGGAGGACGCGAACACGCCGGACGAGACCGACCTCGACAATCTGCTGGACATGATGGGCAGCTGATGCGAAAGCGCACCAAATTTCTTTCTGCTGATGCACGGAGAGACTTGGATAGCATCAGACGGCATCAAATGCGCACCAGTCATCAGCAGGCAGGAATGAGCACTCAGCGGGCGGCAACCCTGCCGGAGTCCAGAGGCGGAGCGCTTTGGTTAGTGTTCAGAGGCGAAGCCTTTGACCCACAGGGAGGCGCGCCGACCGAAAAAGTGATGCTGTGCGTCACTTTGTAGTGGGTAGTCTCTGCCGCAATCAGAGGGGATCGGTCGCTGCGCTCCCGCCGCCCGCAAGCAAGGAGGTACTATACGAGCAAAATCAGAGCAACCCGGCATAACGGTCGTGCCGGAAAGAACGGTGTGTTCACCGCCAAGCACAATGACCGCAATTTTGACGTAACCCACGCCGAACACATCAATCCGGTGAAAACGCAGGAGAATGTCTATTGGGACTGGCTGAACGGAATGCGCACAGGCGAAAGGAGCGCCGACGTTCCTTCCTTTGAGGATGTCGAGCGGATTTTTTACGAGCGGCATTATTCCGGCTACGTCGCCGGGCAATGCGCGCGCAACGCCGAGCGCCGCCACACGGAGCGCAACCGAACCGTGGAGCAGATTCGCCGCGACAAGCGCACCTGCCCGGAAGAAACCATCTTCCAGTTCGGCAAAGAGGGCGTCGGCGCGACGCCAGAGCAGCTGCTGGACATTTTCACGGCGTTCAAGCAGCAGTTCGAGGAACGCTACGGCAAACACGTCCACATGCTGAACTGGGCAATGCACTGCGACGAAACGACGGTGCACATTCAGGAGCGCCATTGCTTCGACTATGTGAACAAGTACGGCGAGGTCGAGCCGAAGCAGGAAAAGGCGCTGGCGCTCATGGGCATTCCGCTGCCGCAGCCGGACAAGCCGCCGGGACGCTACAACAACCGCAAAATCACCTTCGATGCCATGAATCGGCTGATGCTGATTGAAATCGCGAAGGCGCACGGGCTGGACATTGAGGAGCAAGTGAAGTACGGCGGCAAGAATCATCTGGAAAAGCTGGATTACATCATTGCCAAGCAGCTCGAAACCATCCGGAATCAGCAGAAGCAGCTGACCGCGCAGAATCAGCAGATTCAGACCCTGACCGCGCAGATTGCCGAGAAGGATGCCGAGCTGGACACGAAGCTGTTCCGCCTGTCCGATGTGGATTTGCTGATTGAACAGGTTACGGACATTTGCTACGAAAAAGCAGTGACCGCCGTCAGCGAAAGCATGAGCCAAACGGCGCTGGACAAAGCGGCAGCGGGCGTTGACCGCACCATCCGGGAAGCAAAGTCACCCGGCAGCAGACTGGGCGTGCCCTTCATCAGCATAGTGGAAACGTGGCTGGGCAAAGCGAGGGAGGATGTGTTCAGCGCGCTGCTTTCTATGGCGGACGACGTGCGGCGACGGCTGCTGTTGCCCGCGATGAACGAAATCATGAAATGCAGCATTGCGGAGACGGCGCGCCCAGCCGTGGTGGAAAAACTGCGTCCTAAACTGCGGGATGATGCCTATCCGAAGAAGCGCCCCGATGCGTGGGCGCGATAAGCATTGCAAGCCTGCAAATAAAAAGTCAAGCCCCAAATGGGACTTGCTGCAAGGAAATTTGG
>OIYO01000795.1_pt1 | contig 22466 bp, 22 predicted proteins | sample 1588191 | NCBI WGS metagenome assembly OIYO01 (sample SAMN03283275) | human gut metagenome | biome: human-associated habitat; material: feces | host: Homo sapiens | place: Peru | collected 2012 | reverse complement strand
CCTCTGTCAACTGCGTTGACGTCTCCCCACACCGTGGGGAGCAACCCTCGTCAGAGGGAGCCAAAAAATGCTTTTCCCACGGTGTGGGGAGCCTATTGGCGGCAAAGCCGCCGTCTAATATCTAACGTCTAACCTCTAATGTCTAAATTTGTGAACAAAATGTAAAAGTCAGGAAAAGTCAAATTATTTTTTAAAAAAGTATTGACATTTCTATTTTTTAGGATATAATAATAATCGTTAGCACTCAATGATGTAGAGTGCTAAATCGAAAAAGCAGTTTTTCAGAGGTGAAACATAATGGAGCTGTCACCGAGAAAACAGGCGGTTTTGGCTGCGGTTACAAAGGCTTACATCAAAACCGGCGAGCCGGTAGGCTCAAAAGCGCTGACTGCTCTGCTGAAAAATGCTCCGTCGGCTGCGACACTCAGAAATGAGATGAGCGAGCTGTGCGATATGGGGCTTTTGACTCAGCCGCACACTTCGGCGGGCAGAATACCCACAAGCAGCGGCTTTAAGCTGTATGTCAATTCGCTTATGACCCCCGAAAAGCTTTCGGACGGTATGAAAAGACGGATTGATTCATCGCTTATCGGTCTTCACTGTGCGCCGGAAAAAATTCCGGAGGCGGCGGGAAAGCTTTTATCCGACCTTACGGGTCTTCCCGCGGTTGTCTGCTTTAAAACGGATGGCAGCCCGAAGATACGAAGCGTGGAGCTTTTTCCTGTAAGTAAAGGCTCGGTAATGCTGCTTATAGTAACGGCGGACGGCAGAACAAGGCACACGGTGCTGCGGCTCGGAACCGATTACACAAGGGACTATGCGGAGAAATGCCGCGATATAATAGTCCGGCGTATAAACGGCAGAAGAACCGACGAGCTGACGCGCGGCTATATGCAAAGCGTGGCAGCCGAGGCAGGAACGGACACATTCGCGCTTATGCCGCTTTTTTCGGCGGTGCTTGAATCGGCGGCGGGAATTAAGTCCTCGGGTGCTTATCTTTTAGGCGAGCAGCGGCTTTACGGTATTTGCGAAAGTCAGGCGGCGGCGAAAAGAATACTTTCGCTGGTGGCTCTGCGCGAGCCGATGCTAACCCTTACGGAACGGTTTGACGGTAATGTGGGCACGGTGTTCGGCAGAGATTCGGGCTTTCGCGAGCTTGAAAACAACACTATAATCGCCGCGAAGTATTACGGCAGCGACAGATTCAAAGGCACGCTCAGCGTTATAGGTCCCAACAGAATGTCCTACGGGCAGATAATTCCGAGCGTTGAATATACCGCCTTGCGATTAACCGAAATTATGACCGAGGCGCAAAAGGATATGGAGGATTGATACCGGTGGCGGAGAAAACCGAAAATACCGCGGAGCAGGCAGAAAACGAGGTTGCGGCGGAAAAGGAAGCCGAAACCAAAGCTCCGAAAAAGGAAAAGAAATCAAAAAAGGACGCCGAGATTGAAAAGCTTAAAGAGGAGCTTGAAAAAAAGAACGATATTCTTTTAAGAACGGCGGCTGAATTTGATAATTACAAAAAGCGAACCGAAAGGGAGCGCGCAGGCGTTGCGGAATATGCAAGAGCTGGCATAATAAAAAAGCTGTTGCCTATTATCGATAATATCGAGCGCGCGGCGGGGGCTGACAAAGAAAGCCCCGAATATTTAAAGGGAATTGAGCTGATAGTAAAGCAGTTTGAAACCCTGGCGGGTAATTTAGAGCTCACCGAAACGGCAAAGGCGGGCGATACGTTCGACCCCACTCTCCACGAGGCGGTAATGCACATAGAGGACGAAAATTTGGGCGAGAACGTTATTGCGGAGGTTTTACAAAAAGGCTACAAGACCGGCGATACGGTAGTACGTCACGCTATGGTCAAAGTGGCAAATTAAAATAAATTATAATTCGGAGGAATTTATCATGGGAAAAATTATAGGTATTGACTTAGGTACAACAAACTCTTGCGTTGCGGTAATGGAGGGCGGCGAGCCTGTAGTTATCGCCAATGCCGAGGGCGGCAGAACAACCCCTTCGGTAGTTGCATTTTCTAAAACGGGCGAAAGAATGGTAGGTCAGGTTGCTAAGCGCCAGGCTATTACCAACCCGGACAGAACAATAAGCTCTATCAAGCGTGAGATGGGTACTGCCCACACGGTTGAAATTGACGGCAAAAAGTACACACCGCAGGAAATTTCGGCAATTATTTTGCAGAAATTAAAGGCTGACGCAGAGGCTTACCTCGGTCAGACCGTATCAGAAGCAGTTATCACCGTTCCTGCATACTTCACCGACGCACAGCGCCAGGCAACAAAGGACGCAGGCAAAATTGCGGGACTTGAGGTTAAACGTATTATAAACGAGCCTACCGCTGCGGCACTGGCTTACAGCATTGATAAGGAAGACGACCAGAAGGTTATGGTTTACGACCTCGGCGGCGGCACTTTCGATGTTTCCATAATCGAAATGGGCGACGGCGTTCAGGAGGTTCTTGCAACCGCAGGTAACAACAGGCTCGGCGGCGACGACTTTGATAAGCGCGTTATGGATTACATTGTAAACACCTTTAAGGCAGAGCAGGGCATTGACCTCTCGGGCGATAAGATGGCAATGCAGCGTATTAAAGAGGCTGCCGAAAAGGCTAAGATAGACCTTTCGGGTATGTCCTCAACCGATATTAACCTGCCGTTTATAACGGTGGACGATTCAGGCCCGAAGCACTTTGAAACCACCCTTACAAGGGCTAAATTCAACGAGCTGACCGCCGATTTGGTTGACGCTACCATGGGCCCTGTTCGTCAGGCGCTTTCCGATTCGGGACTTGATAAGGGCGAGATAAACAAGGTGCTTATGGTAGGCGGTTCTTCAAGAATACCGGCTGTTCAAGAGGCTATTAAGAACTTTATGGGCAAAGAGCCGTTTAAGGGCATTAACCCCGATGAGTGCGTTGCAATAGGCGCGGCTTTACAGGCGGGCGTTTTAGGCGGCGATGTTAAGGGCTTGCTGCTGTTGGATGTTACGCCGTTGTCACTCGGTATTGAAACAATGGGCGGCGTTTCAACAAAGGTTATAGACCGCAATACCACCATTCCGGCTAAAAAGAGCCAGATATTCTCAACCGCTGCCGACGGTCAGACCTCGGTTGAGGTACACGTTTTACAGGGCGAGCGCGAATTTGCCAAGGATAACAAGACCCTCGGCGTATTCCACCTTGATGGCATTGCTCCCGCTCCGCGCGGAATCCCGCAGATTGAGGTTACCTTTGATATAGACGCGAACGGTATAGTTCACGTATCGGCAAAAGACCTTGGAACCGGCAAGGAAAACAACATTACCATTACTTCAAACACCAATATGTCTAAGGATGATATTGATAAGGCTGTTAAGGAAGCCGAGCAGTATGCCGCAGAGGATAAAAAGCGCCGCGAGGCGGTTGACGTTCGCAACAACGCCGACCAGATGATTTATCAGACCGAGAAGACCGTAAATGAGTTCGGCGATAAGCTCTCGGCTGATGAAAAGGCTAAGATCGATACCGCTAAAGAGGCTCTTAAAGAGGCGCTCAAGGGCGAGGATATTGAGGCTATAAAGGCTAAGCAGGAAGAGCTGCAAAAGGAGCTTTTCGCGGTAAGCGAGAAGGTTTACAAGGCTGCTAACCCGCAGGGTGCCGAGAACGCACAGCCGCAGGGCGGCGCGCAGAACGGCGACCCGAACGTTTACGAGGCGGATTACACCGACGTGGACGATAACAATAAGCAGTAAGCGCTAAGCTGCATTTTGACTTCCCCCTTAAAAAAGGGGAAGTCTTCAACATATAATTTGTAGGAGAAATTGCTTTGGCTGACGATAAAAGAGATTATTATGAAGTCCTCGGGGTGGATAAATCCGTATCCGATGACGAATTGAAAAAAGCCTACCGCAAAGCGGCAAAAAAATATCACCCCGACTTGAACCCCGGCGATAAAGAGGCGGAGCAAAAATTTAAAGAGGTAAACGAGGCGTACGAGGTGCTTTCCGATAAGGAAAAGCGCGCGCGCTACGACCAGTTCGGTCATGCCGGAGTAGACCCGAATTACGGTGCGGGCACCGGCGGATACGGCGGCGGATTTACCGGTGATTTCGGCGATTTGGGGGATATATTCAGTTCATTCTTCGGCGGCGGTTTCGGTGGCGGCAGGCAGAGCAATCCGAATGCTCCGCGCCGCGGAAACGATACTGCGGCTGCCGTTAATCTTTCATTTGAAGAGGCTGCAAAAGGCTGCCGCAAGACCGTTAAGGTAACCAAAATAGATAACTGTAAGGAATGTGGCGGCAGCGGCGCAGAAAAGGGCTCAACCCCCAAAACCTGCCCGGTTTGCCACGGCACGGGTCAGGTTTCGGCTACGCAGCGCACCCCGTTCGGCGTAATGCAGACCCAAAAGGTATGCGATAACTGCCACGGCAGAGGTAAAATTATTGATAAACCCTGCCACACCTGCGCGGGCAAGGGCAGAATAAGGCACACGGTGGAGCAAACCGTGGATATTCCCGCCGGAATTGACGACGGTCAGGTTATAAACCTGCGCGGCGGCGGCGACGCGGGCGCAAACGGCGGACCTGCGGGCGATTTACGCATAAACGTAAACGTTCGTCCGCACCCGATTTTCGAGCGTAACGGCTACGACGTTTACTGCGAAATTCCAATAACCTTTGCACAGGCGGCTTTGGGCGACGAAATAGTTGTTCCGACTCTTGACGGCAAGGTAAAATTCACCATTCATGAGGGAACGCAGCCGGGCGATGAGTTCAAGCTGCGCGGAAAGGGAATACAGCGCCTAAACTACGCCGGAAAAGGCGACGAATACGTTAAGATTACCGTTGAAGTGCCGCGCGACCTTTCAAAAGCGCAAAAGGATAAGCTGCGCGAATTTGACAGCGTTACAAATGAAAAGAATTATAAAAAGAAAAAGAGTTTTTCTGAGAAGATAAAAAGCTTTTTCAATGAATAAACGGCGATAAAAGTCGGCGGTTGTGTGAATGTTGCTGTTCGGCTCCCCTCTATTTTGACTCACGTCAAAAAGAAGGGAGCCTTTATAATTTACAACCACCGCTTTTTTCATAAATTAAAGGAAAAACAAAAATGATAGGACTCGGAACAATTATAAACAGCGGCGGTATAGTGCCGGGCGGGGTTATAGACAGCTTTGCCGGAAAGCTGTTTAAGCCCGTGCAGCGGGAGTCTCTTAATAAAGCCTGCGGTGTAAGCGAAATTTTATAGTGATTGTCTATTTATCGCTTATAGGCTCGGTTCTTATTTTCTGCATAGGCGTGAACCTTGGTTGGGGCAAGAAGTTGGATGTTGCAAATATGCTTCCCGCGGTGCTTTTGGCAATCGGGGCGGCGTATTTGCCTTGGAATTTTTAAGGAGTGGCTACAATGTGTGATTATATAATCAGACCTATTAAAGCAGAGGACGATACGAAAATTGCGAAAATTATTCGCTATAATTTAGAGCGCTTTCATCTTGATATTCCGGGTACCGCGTACTTTGATAAAGAGCTCGACTCATTAAGCAAATATTATAATGCCTTACCCGAAAAGCGTAGATACTTTATTGTGAAAGACAATGACGGCTGCGTTATAGGCGGCGTGGGCGTTGCCGAATTCGGCGGGCTTGATAATTGCGCTGAAATTCAAAAGCTCTACCTTTCTGACTTAGCAAAGGGCAGGGGACTCGGTAAAAAGCTTATGCAAACAGCCGAGGAATTTGCGGCGGGCGCGGGGTATAAGCGGTTGTATTTGGAAACACACTCCGATTTAAAAGCCGCGATAGGGCTTTATGAAAAGCTTGGGTTTCATCTTATTGATAAGCCCGAAGCCGCGCTGCACAGCACTATGGATAGGTTTTATATAAAGGAGCTGAATTATGAATAAGCAGGAAATATATAATTATCTCACCGAAAAAAATATTAAATACGAAATAACCGAGCACAAAGCGGTTTACAATATGGAAGAGCTGGCGAATGAAATTTACACAGTAAAGCTTTAAAAGTAATATTATTGTAATTGCTTTTTGCCGCAATATGTGGTAAAATACTGTCGTATTGGGGGGGATTGCCTGTGAGAGAGAAAAAACGCGGTATAAGAATACAAACGAGAATCATTGTTTCTGCAATTTTATTGCTTATTCAATTCTGCTTTTTATTTTACGCGCTGCACGATGTAAGTCAAAAGTCAGCTGTTATTTATCAGCTTTCGCAAATTGCGGGCGTTATAACCGTTATTTATATAGTAAACCGCCGCGGCAACCCTAACCACAAAATCACCTGGATAATTTTTATTCTTGTTTTTCCTGTTTTCGGTATTTCAGTATTCCTGCTTTGGGGCGGCGGGCGCGTTTTCCCGCATTTGCGGCGAAAAATGGAGGTTTGCGAGTCTCACTACCTGCCCACGCTTTCAGAAAAGGAAAATGTACGCGAAAAACTAAAATATTACGATATGTTCCATTCGCGGCAGGCGGATTATCTTTCGGGCGAATCGGGCTATCCGCTTTATACAAACACCTATACCGAGTATTTGTCCCCCGGCGAAAAGGTGTATGAGCGTATGCTTGAGGAGCTTAAAAAGGCCGAAAGGTATATTTATATGGAGTTCTTCATATTGGCAGAGGGCGATATGTGGGACGGTATACACAAAATTTTAAGTGAAAAGGCGGCAAACGGGGTTGAGGTCAGAATTATTTTTGATGATTTCGGCTCTATAAAGCGCCAGCATAAGGACTTTATAGTAAACCTGCGCGCCGAGGGAATAGACGTATCGGTCTTTAACCCGATAAAGCCCTCAATGAATATTTTTATGAACAACCGCAACCACCGCAAAATTGTTGTGATAGACGGTGAAACGGCATTTACGGGCGGCTTTAACATAGGCGATGAATATATAAATAAAATGATACGTTTCGGGCACTGGCTTGACAGCGGCATTATGTTAAAGGGCGAAGCGGTGAAAAGCTTTCTTGCAATGTTCTGCTGTATGTGGGAGTTTACAACGGGCGAAATTCTTGATATTTCCCCGCATATTTCGGATTTTTCCGCCGAGGAGGACGGCTTTGTTCTGCCTTACTGCGATGATCCGCTTAACAATAAAAACCCCGCCGAGGGTATTTATATGCAGATACTTAACACCGCGCAAAAGTATGTTTATATTGCCTCGCCTTACCTTATAATCGATAACACAATGACAAGTATTTTGTGTATGGCGGCGCGTTCGGGAATAGACGTGCGAATTGTGACGCCGCACATACCCGATAAATGGTATGTTCACCCCGTAACGCAGTACAGCTACCTTGAGCTGCTCGAAGCGGGAGTGAAAATATACGAGTACACGCCCGGCTTTATTCACTCAAAGCTCTTTGTCTCAGATGATAAAATTGCCACCGTGGGCACCGTGAATATGGATTACCGCAGTTTTATTTTCCACTTTGAGTGCGGCGCATGGATATGCGATAATTCAACCGTGCTTGATATTAAGGAACAATTTTCGGAGATTTTTAAAATATCCGACGAAATTAAACTTGAAGAGTGGAAAAAACGGCCGCTGAGACTCAGGTTTAAACAGGCGCTGCTCCATATTTTCGCGCCCTTTATGTGATTGACTTTTTAAAATAAATCTGTTATAATATACTTCAAGAAAGGTGGTTTTTAATATGAAAGGATTTTTAAAGTTTGTACTTACCGTATCTGCGCTTTTTGCCGTTGCCGTGGGTGTTTTGGTGCTTGCCGATCAGATTATAAATAAAAACCGCATTCGCGGGGATTACCTTGAGTGTGATACAGAAGAATAATTCGCAATGCAAAAATTGTTGTTAACAAAATTCCTTCCGTTTTTTGCGCCGCTGAAAGAGCTTTTACTTTCGGCGGCTTGAAGACGCGGGGGAATTTTCTTTTGCCTTTATGTTGATTTTTACGGCTAATATTGTTACAAATAACGAAAATTAAGTTTTTTTATTGAATTTCAACGTTTTATTTGGTTGTTATCTACAATATTTCTCTGTAAAATAGTAATAGATACATCTTGAAAAATTGCTTTGAATATTGTATTATAAAACAGTAAACAATAAATATGTTAAATACCTTTATTTTTCTAAGGGAGATGCTTATATGGCAAAATATACCGTAACCGCACTTGCCTCTATGATTGAGCGCAAGCTATCGCACAATTTCGGCGTAACGCCCGCTCAGGCGTCTGATGAGCTTTTTTATAAGGCTTGCGTTTTGGTGCTGCTTGAAATTATGGACGATCGCCGCGCCGATTTTAAAAAGAGCACCGATGACCAGGAGGCTAAGACTGTTTATTATCTTTCCATGGAATTTCTAATGGGAAGATCGCTTAAAAACAACCTCTATAATCTTGAGCTTACCGAAACTATGAGCAAGGCGCTTGCAAAGTTTAAGGTAAAGCTTGATAAGCTTTACGATTTTGAGCCTGACGCGGGGCTTGGCAACGGGGGACTTGGCAGACTTGCCGCCTGCTTCCTTGACGCGCTTTCAACCGGCGGTTACTCCGCAATGGGCTATTGCATACGCTATGAACTCGGCATTTTCCGCCAGAAGTTAGTTGACGGCTGGCAGACCGAAATGCCCGATTTTTGGCTGCCCGGCGGCGGCGTATGGCTTGAGCAGCGCCCCGCGGCGGCGGTTGACGTTAATTTTGACGGCAAGATAAACGAATGGTGGGACGGAAATTACCACCACATAGAGCACACGGGCTACCATACGGTGCACGCTGTGCCTTATGACCTCATGGTAGCGGGAAAGGACGGCAAGACCGTAAACGTTCTGCGCCTTTGGAGCGCCGAGTGCCAGGACTTTGATATGTCGGCGTTTAATCAGGGCGACTATGTAAGAGCACTTGAGCAGCGCGCCATGACCGAGACAATATCTAAGGTTTTATATCCCGAGGATAACCACATTGAGGGTAAATCTTTACGCCTTCGCCAGCAGTATTTCCTGGTTTCCGCCTCTGTGCAGGATATTCTCAACCGCCATTTGCGCAAGTATAACACGCTTGATAACCTGCCCGATAAAGTGGCTATTCATATTAACGATACCCACCCGACCCTTTCAATACCAGAGCTTATGCGCTTTTTGCTTGACGAGTGCGGCTACGGCTGGGATAAGGCGTGGGATATTGTAACCCGCACCGTGGCTTATACCAACCACACCGTAATGCCCGAGGCGCTGGAGTGCTGGCCAGTTGAGTTGATAAATACCCGCATACCGCGTATTTATCAGATAATTAAGGAGATTGACCGCCGTTTCAGAAACGACGTTATGGCACTTACGGGGGACGCGCAGACAGTTGAGCGCACCGCAATTATACAAAACGGAATTATAAGAATGGCTAACCTTTGCGTTGCCGCCTGCCACACGGTAAACGGCGTTTCAAAACTGCACAGCGAAATTCTTGTAAACGAGCTTTTCAAGGATTACGCAAAAATGACCCCCGATAAATTCACCAACGTTACAAACGGTATTGCCCACAGGCGTTGGCTTTGCCAGGCTAACCCCGCGCTCACCGAGTATTTAACGGGGCTTATAGGCGACGGCTTTATAAAGAACGCCGAGGAGTTGCAAAAGCTGAATGCTTATAAGGACGATAAAGAGGTTCTTGCAAAGCTGCGCGATATTAAGCGCATAAACAAGGTGCGTTTTGCCGATTACGTCAAGGAAAATGTGGGAATCACGCTAGACCCCGATTCTATTTTTGATATGCAGGTAAAGCGCCTGCACGAGTATAAGCGCCAGCACTTAAACGCGCTTAATATAATTTCCGAATACCTTTATTTAAAGAATAACCCCAATGCGGACTTTATTCCGAAAACCTATATTTTCGGGGCAAAGGCGGCGCCGGGCTACCTTTTTGCTAAAGAAATCATTCAGATGATTTACAAGCTCTCAACCGTTATTGATAACGACCGCGCTGTAAACGATAAGCTGAAAATACTGTTCCTTGAAGACTACAGAGTAACCATGGCGGAGCTTATGATTCCGTCGGCAGATATCAGCGAGCAGATATCCCTTGCTTCTACCGAGGCGAGCGGCACGGGCAATATGAAGCTTATGATGAACGGCGCAATAACTCTCGGCACAGAGGACGGCGCAAACGTTGAAATTCATTCTGCCGTGGGCGACGATAATATTATAATTTTCGGTATGCAGACTCCCGAGGTTTTGGCGCTGCAGAAAAACGGTTATTCGCCGCTGCAATACTACAACAACAATGCCGAGCTTAAAGCGGCGCTTGATTTCATAGGCAAGGGCATAGCGGGTCAGCCTTTTGAAAATATTTACAACACGCTGAAAAATCACGACACCTATATGGCGCTTGCCGATTTCGCCGATTACAGAAAGGCGCAGCAGAAGGCAAGCAAGCTTTATGCAGATACGGCGCGTTGGGAAAAAATGTCGCTTACCAACATTGCGCAGTCGGGTATTTTCTCGGCGGACCGCTCAATAGAAGAATACGCAAAGAATATCTGGCACATTTCACCGGTAGAGTAATATGGAATATTATCCTTTTGATTCACGCAGCAGCTTATACAGGAATAAATTAGGAGCTTTAGCCGAAGGGGAAACCCTTCGGCTAAAGCTGTTGTTACATAGAGACGCGCATGTTCACACCGCTTTTTTGAGACTGAAAAAGGATGATGAACAAAATTACCGCGAGGTAATAATGCAGCCGAACGGCGGCATTGACGGCTATACCTTTTATTACTGCGATATAACGCTTGCAGAGGGGCTTTATTGGTACTCTTTCCGCTATACAAGCGATTACGGCGAGTTTAAAGTCACAAAAACCGAACATTCGTTGGGCGTGGTGTCTGATAAGGGCACTGACTGGCAGCTGACGGTATATACTGCCGATTTCGAAACTCCCGATTGGCTTGACGGCGGGATAATTTACCAGATTTTCCCCGACAGATTTTATAACAGCGGGGCGGAAAAAAGCAATGTTCCCGCAGATCGCTTTATTCAAAACGATTGGTACGCGCAGCCCGAATACAGACAGTCGGCGGAGCCGAAAACTCTCGGTAACGACTATTTCGGTGGGGATTTTAAGGGGATAGAGGAAAAGCTGCCCTATTTAAAATCACTCGGCGTTAATTGCATTTACTTGAATCCGATTTTTGAGGCTCATTCAAACCACCGCTACAATACGGCTGATTATTTAAAGACCGACCCCGCCCTCGGCACTGAAGAGGATTTTTGCCGCCTTATTAACGCTGCCCAAATGCAGGGAATAGGCATTATTCTTGACGGCGTTTTTTCCCACACGGGGGATGACAGCGTGTATTTTAACGCAAAGCACAGGTATAACACAGTCGGCGCGCAAAACAGTGATACTTCGGTTTACCGCAGCTGGTATAAATTCGGTAATTACCCCACGGGCTATGCCTGTTGGTGGGGCGTGCCGTCGCTGCCCGAAACGGAAGAGGAGGATTTATCCTTTTCAAACTTTATTACGGGTGAAAACGGCGTTTTGCGCTATTGGCTTAAAAAGGGAATACGCGGCTGGCGGCTTGATGTGGCGGACGAGCTGCCTGATTCGTTTCTTGACCGCATACGCCTTGCAATAAAGGCAGAGGGCAAGGAAAACTACCTTTTGGGCGAGGTATGGGAGGACGCGACGAATAAAATAAGCTACGGCAGCCGACGCAGGTTTTTGCGCGGGAGGCAGCTCGATTCGGTTATGAATTACCCGCTTGCAAGCGCTATTGTAAATTATGTAAAGGGCGGAAATTCACGCGACCTTGTTGATACCGTGCTTGATATTTTGGAAAATTACCCACCGCAGGCGGTAAAGCTTTTAATGAACCATATCGGCACACATGATACCGCGCGTATTTTAACCGTTTTGGGTAAGGAAAACGGGCAAGCGGGCGACCGCGCGTGGCAATCGGCGCAGAAATTGACTGATGAAGAATATTCCCGCGGTGTGCGGCTTTTAAAGCTCGCGGCGGTTTTGCAGTTTACGCTGCCGGGCGTGCCGTCGGTTTACTACGGCGACGAGGCGGGTATGCAGGGCTACGGCGATCCTTTCTGCCGCGCGGGATACCCGTGGGACAAAGAAAATACCGAGCTTTTGGAATTTTATAAAAAGCTCGGCAATTTCAGAAGAAATTCGCCTGTTTTCGCCTCGGGTGAATTTGAACCCGTTTATGCGAATTTCGGGGATATTGTGTATATTCGCCGTAAGGGAAACAATGCGATTTTGGTAGCTGTAAACCGCTGGCACGAGCCGTCTGAAATAGATATTCCCGCAGAGTTTGCCGCCGCAAAGCCCGTTTTCGGAGGTATGCCGATAAACGGAAAGCTGCAACTGCCGGCAGAGGGGTTTGCGGTACTGGTAATAATGCGGAATTCGTAATGCGGAATTCGGAATTAAAGGCTCCCTACGGTGTAGTTATGTTTATAGGCTCCCTCTGTTTTGACATTCGTCAAAAAGAAGGGAGCCTTTTTATTCCACATTCATAATTCCGAATTCCGAATTAAATCAGCTTCCGTTTCTTCCGCCCGAGAGCCGCTTTACAGTGTTTATAAGCTCGTCGGTTATGTCATCGCCGCTCATTCGCCACTCCCAGTTGCCGTAGGGCACGCCGGGGGTGTTCATTCGGGCGGAGGAATCTAGCTGCAGCCAGTCCTGCATAGGTATTATCACCATTCGCGCGCGCGAGCGCATACCCGTGGCAATAAGGCTTAGGACCGCCGAGCTGCTTTTATCGGCGGGCACGGTGCCCGAAAACATTATTTTTTCCTTTTGCGTTGCCTTTTCAAACCAGCCGCGCGTGGTGTCGTTATCGTGCGTGCCGGTGTAGCAAACGCAGTTTTTATCGTAGTTTTTAGGCAGGAACTGATTATCAAGGTCTGAATCAAATGCGAACTGCAATATTTTCATGTTGGGAAAGCCCGTGTCTTCAATGAGTTGCTTCACCTCGGGCGTGTCGCCGCCTAAATCCTCGGCAATAATTTCTGCCGAAACTGCGGGCTTCACCGTGTTCCAAAAGGCAAGCCCCGCGCCCTTTTCCCATTTTCCGCTTTTGGCGTTTTCTGCGCCGTATGGTATTGTATAATAATCGGCAAAGGCGCGAAAATGGTCTATTCTTATAACATCATACAGCCGCGCGTTATGAGCAAGGCGTTTTTTCCACCAGCCGTAGCCGTCAGCCTTCATCGCGTCCCAATCGTATATCGGGTTGCCCCAAAGCTGACCTGTTTCCGAGAAAATATCGGGCGGCACGCCCGCCACCTGCGTAGGGGTCATATCCCGCCCTAACTTAAACAAATCGGGGTTGCTCCATACGTCCGCGCTGTTTAACTGAATGTAAAACGGAATATCGCCGATTATTTTAATTCCTGCGGTATTTGCGTAATTTTTAAGTTTCATATACTGCTTAAAAAAGAAATACTGAATTATTTCGCATATTGCAATTTCTTCCGCATGGGCGGCTTTAAAGGCTTTCAGGGTGTTGGGCAGGCGGTATTTAATGCCTTCATCAAGCTCCGAAAGACTTTTATTGCGCGCGGACGCTTTTATTGCCGTAAACAGCGCGTAATCGTGCAGCCAGTAGGCGTTTTCACGGCGAAAATCGCGAAAACCGCGGTTCTTGCGGTTGAAGCTTTCCGCGGCACGCCGTATCAGCGGCAGCTTAAACTCCCGCGCGCGCTTATAATCCACATTCTGCGAAAAGGTGCTTTCGGGAATATCGGCGGGGGATAAAAGCCCGTCGTTCACAAGCTCGTCAAGGTCTATTAAAAGCGGCTCTCCGGCAAAGGAGCAAACCGAGCTGTAGGGCGAGTTGCCCTTGCCGACGGGGCAGAGCGGCAGCAGCTGCCAGTAGGTCTGGTTACTTTTTTTAAGAAAATCAACAAATTCATAAGCTGCGGCGCCGAACGAGCCGATACCGTAGGGGGACGGCAGCGAGGTGATATGAAGAAGTATTCCGCTTTCTCTCGGATATTTTGTATTGCTACCCCTTAACAGCACCCGCCGCAACCCCTTTGATGATATATTTTTGCATGGAAAGATAGAAAATAATTACCGGTATTACCGATAGTACAAGCATTGCCATTAAAGCACCCATATCAACCGAGCCATAGCCGCCCTTTAAATATTGCACGGCTATGGGTATGGTCTTATAATCTCTGCCTATAACAAGGTAGGGCAGAAGATAGTCGTTCCATATCCACATAGTGTTGAGTATTGCAACGGTTATAGCCGTGGGCTTTAAAATGGGAAATACTACCCGCCAGAATGTGCCGAGCGGCGAGCAGCCGTCAATAGTGGCGGCCTCTTCAATTCCGAGCGGTACGGTTTTAATAAAGCCCGAGTACATAAATACCGAAAGCCCCGCGCCGAAGCCTAAATAGATAAAGACGAGCCCTATCGGGTTATCAAGGCTTAACACATTCGCGGTTTTCGACATTGTGAACATTACCATTTGAAAGGGCACTATCATTGAAAACACGAGCGCATAGTAAAACAGTGATGAAAACACGCCCTTTACCCGCACTATATACCACGCGCACATAGAGGTGCAAACAGTGATAAGCGCGATTGAGGCTACGGTTATAAACAGCGACCAGCCGAAAGCCGCGGGGAAACCGGTTGTTTCAATACCCGTGGTGTAATTTGAAATACCGGCAAACTCCGCTCCCATAGGAATGGTAAATGGCGACGCCGCAATGGAAAACTTTGATTTAAAGGAATTTATTACCACAACAGCCACCGGGAAAATAAATGCGGCGGCAAGGGCGATAAGCAGCAAAAAGGCGACCGTATTAAGCACTTTTCTTTTCAATCAGCTTTCAACCTCTTTTCTGCGGGTCAGGCGCAGCTGAAGCAGAGCTATAACCGCCACTATTATAAAGAATATGACGGCTTTCGCCTGTCCTACGCCTTCATAGCCGTTTCTTGAATAAAACGTGTTGTAAATATCAAGCGCGACCATCTGCGTTCTGTCGCCGGGCGCGCCGGCGGTAAGGGCTAAGTTCTGGTCGAACAGCTTGAATGAATTGGTTATGGTTAAAAACAGGCAAATGGTAACAGAGGGCATAACCGACGGTATTATAATTCTGAAAAGGGTGGTAACTGAGTTTGCGCCGTCCACCTTTGCCGCCTCTATAATATCCCCCGGGATATTCTGTATTCCCGCTATATAAATTATCATCATATAGCCAATCATTTGCCAGTGCATAAGAATTACAAGCCCCCAAAAGCCGTAGGTGGGGCTTGAGGTTATAGAATAGCCGTATTTATAAAGCACGCCGTTTATTATTACCTGCCAAATATAGCCCAGCACTATGCCGCCGATTAGATTCGGCATAAAAAACACGGTACGGAAAAAGTTTGTGCCCGGCAGCTCCTTTGTAAAAAGCAGCGCCAGCAAAAACGCGAAAACGTTTATGCCTATAACCGATATTACCGCAAATTTAACGGTAAACCACATGGCGTTTATAAACAGCTTATCATCGGTAAAGGCGCGCACATAGTTAGAAAAGCCCACAAAGGTTGCGTCGGTTACGGTTCTGAACTCGGTAAAGGAAAGCACAAGCCCCATTACAAACGGCACCGCAAAGGCTATAATAAACGCTATAAGCGTAGGCAGGATGAATATGGGAAAATAGCGTTTTACCGTTCTGTTCATTTAGGCGCGTTCACTCTTCCATTTTTCGGTTATACTTTTTTCAACGTCAGCCCACTTTTTATCGCCCTGAACGTAATCAAGCAGCGCGCTGCCTACTTCCTTTTTGTAAGCCTCGCTCGGAAAAGAGGTGAAAATCCACGGCACGGTGTTAAGGCTGTCGTCGTTCATATAGCGCACAATTTCCTTTGCCAGCGGATCGTCGGGCTGCTCATCCTGCGAGAATGTGGTAAACGGCGTAATGAAATTCAGCTTTTCGGTAACATATTTTTTTCCGGTGTCGCTTGAAAACAGCCAGTAAAGGAAATCAAGCGACTGATCCTGCAATTCCTTGCTTACCTTTTTGTTTATTGCAAGGTAGTTTTCGGTGCCTATGCAAATGCCCTGTTTTTCTTCGCCGTCAATTCCGGTGTAGAGCGGCAGCATTTTAATGTCGTCCCGTTTAACGGTATTGCCCGAAACGCCCGATATCTGCGACCACGCCCAGTTGCCGTTCTGAATCATTGCAACCTTGCCGAGTGCAAACTCCGCCATTGAATCGGCAACCGATTTTGAGCCCAAAAGGGTGGGCTTGGTGATGGAATTATTGATATAAAGATCGAAAAGCTTTTCAAAGTTATCCTTATACTTAAATTTGATCTCCTTTGCGGCAAGGCCTGTGAGTGTTGCGTCCTTGCCGTTTTCCTTTTCGTCAAATTCATAATAAAGCGGAACGTTTAAAAGGTGGGTCTGCCAGCGCCAGTCCTCGCCGTTTGCAAGCGAGGTAGAGGCGAAAACGCCCTCAATTCCTAACTCTTTCAGATGCTTGGACATATCCTCGGTTACTTCTTTAAGCTTTGCAAAATTGTTGATTTGCTCGGCTGAGGTAAGAGTTGATTTTTTATCCTTTAAATCGAAATACTTTTTCATAATGGCGTTGTTGTATATAATTCCGTAGCCCTCTACAACATAAGGAATACCGTAAACGCCGTTGCCGTCCTTAATGGCAAGTGATTTATCGGACAAAATGTCGTACAGCTTGCTGTCCTTTAAATCAAGGCAGTAGTCTTTCCAGGAATCATAGCCGATAGGTCCGTTAATCTGGAAAATCGTAGGTGCGTTGGATTTTGCTATTTCGGACTTTAAGGTCTGCTCGTAGCCGTTTGCGGCGGCGGTTACTACCTTTACCTTAACGCCCTTTTCTTCCTCATATTTCTTTGCCAGCTCCTCATAAACCGTGGCGGATTCGGGCTTGAAATTAAGGAAATACACTTCCGTTGTTTTTTTCTTGCCGCAGCCCGCCATTGTAAGGCAGGAAAGCGCGCAGAGAAAAGACGTTATTAAAGAAATCGCTTTTTTCATAATATACCTCCTGATGATTTCTTTTAATAACTTTCCACAAAAATACGGAAAAATTCACATTCATTACTTTTAAATGTTTTATATCATTGCACCATAAAAAAATATTCTTGTTAAATATGTAGCGGTATGATATAATATCATAAGCAAGATATGTGTTAAAAGGAAATGAAAATGATGAATATTAAAAAGCTTATAAATAAGTATTGGGATATTATTCCTTACGCTTTTTTCGGTGTTTGCACAACGGCGGTAAACATTGTTTCATATTGGGTATGCGCGCATCCGCTTAAATTAGGCGTGCAGCCAAGCACAATAATCGCGTGGGTTTTATCGGTTTTGTTTGCTTATCTTACAAACAGAAAATGGGTTTTCAACAGTCAGGCGCATGGGGCAAAAGAAATTTTAAAGGAAATTACCTCCTTTTTCGGCTGCAGACTGGCTACGGGCGTTCTTGATTGGGCGTGTATGCTTTTCTTTGTTGATATTTTAAAGTATAACGATGTTTTAATAAAGATTTTGGCAAACGTTCTGGTTATAGTATTGAATTACGTTGCAAGTAAGGTTGTTATATTTAAAAAGCGGGGCAATTCGGAGGAAAAGCAAGCCTGATTTTCGGGCAGGCATATAAAAAGTACCGTTAAAGCCGCATAAATAAAGGAAATTCTAATGACGGTAGAGTGCGGAAATTCACTCTACCGCGTATGATTTTACGGTAGAATTACCTTAATTTAACATTAGGGTGAATTTTCGGGCGCAATTATGTATAATAATAAAAAACAAAAATTCAATTAGGAGCAGATGTGGAAATGTCTTACAGAATAGTTACCGATTCATGCGCAAATTTAACCGACAAACAGATAAGCGATTACGATGTAGATATTATAACGCTTAAATACAATATTAACGGCAAGGATTTTATAAGCTACCAAAAGGGCGTTAAAACCGATTATAAAGAGACCTACGCGCTTTTACGCAATAAAGCAAAGATAACCACCTCGCTTGTTGACCGCGATACCTGCGACGCAGTTATAAAGCCGATACTCGAAAAGGGCGAGGATGTTCTGCTGCTCGCTTTCTCCTCGGGGCTTTCGGGAACATATCAGAATATGGTGAACGCGGCGGAGGATTACAAAAGCGAATTTCCCGAGCGCAAGGTAATTGTTGTTGATACGCTTTGTGCCTCCTTGGGTGAAGGCTTGGCAGTGCACTATGCCGTAAAGCTTAAAAACGAGGGGCGCTCTATTGAAGAGGTGGCAGATTGGCTTGAGAAAAACAAGCTGCACATTTGCCATATTTTCACCATTGACGACTTGTTCTTCTTAAAGCGCGGCGGCAGGCTTTCAGGCTCAAGCGCCATGCTCGGCACATTGCTCGGTATAAAGCCGCTCCTGCACACGGCGGACGACGGCAAGCTCTATGTAACGGGTAAAACCCGCGGCCGCAAAGCCGCGGTTGAGTATCTTATAAATTCAGTAGGCGAAATGTCGTTCGATAACATTAAGGAGCAGGAGGTATTTATCGGTCACGGCGACTGCGAGGAAGAAGCAAATTATATTTCCGATGAAATTAAGCGCCGCTTCGGTGTTAAGAAAACCGTTGTAAATTACATTGATTCGGTTATCGGCGCACACTCGGGTCCCGGAACTCTCGCGGTATTTTTTCTCGGTGAAAAGAGATAAAATAAATTTACTAAAAACAACAGAATACGCCACGCAAATGTGACATAATTTGCGCCGTCTCGGTCGTATAATAATTATACGGGGAGGCGGCGCTTTTGATTGTCTATGCGGATATACTTATAATACTTAATCTGGCGGTGGATTATTTTCTGCTGCGCGCCGCGGCTTTTTTACAGCACCTGAACCCGCCGCTTTGGCGTATGCTGCTTTCCTCATTGGTCGGCGGTATTTCATCACTTTACATATTCCTGCCGCCGCAGGGCGCGGTTTTGGATATTTTGTTCCGCACAGCCGTTTGCGCCGCTATGACGTTTATCTGTTTCGGTTTTGGCAAAATCAAACGCTTTTTGCGCACCTGTGGGGTATTTTTGCTTGTAACATTCGGCTACGGCGGGGCTATGACAGCGCTTTGGTATCTTTTAAAGCCGAGCGGTATGACGGTTATAAATTCGGTTGTATATTTCAATATTTCGCCTGCCGTTCTTATTTTTTCGTCTGTTGCGGCGTATTTACTGCTGCGGCTGCTGTCGCTCATCTTTTCGGGCACCTCAAAGCTGGCTGAAAGGTGCGAGATTACCGTATCCGCCGGGAGCAACAGCATAACTATGGAGGGCATTGTGGATACGGGAAACTCGGTTGAGGATATATTCGGCGGGGGCGAGGTAATAATAGCCGACGGCGAATATGTTAAAACGCTTTTCGGGGAAACCGACCCCGCCTTTAATAAAGAAATACAGTCGCGTTATAGGGTAATGCCCTGCGGCACGGTAACGGGCGGCGGAACGCTTGAAGCCTTTAGGTGCGATACCGCGCTTGTAAGCGACGGAAAGCGAAACGTAAGGCTTAATAAACCGATACTCGCCATATCGAAAACACCGCTTAAGGACGATTATTCGGCAATAGTAAATCCGAGAATATTTATGTAGAAGGGCGACGGAAATGAATATCAGAGCGTTAATAATAAAGTGGCTTATTAAATTCGGAATAGTAAAACCCACGTTTTACATAAACGGGGCGGAAACGCTGCCCCCGCCGCTCGGCACGGCAGAGGAAACAAGGCTTTTACGCGAGGGCGGGCAGGAAAACCGCGATAAGCTTATAGTGCATAATCTGCGGCTTGTGGTTTACATAGCGCGAAAATTCGATTCCGCCGCCGTTAATATTGAAGACCTTATATCAATAGGCACAATAGGGCTTATAAAGGCGGTAAACACCTTTTGCCCCGATAAAAACATAAAACTTGCAACCTATGCCTCGCGCTGCATAGAAAACGAAATTTTAATGTATTTAAGAAAAAACGCGTCGCAAAAAAACGAGGTATCGATTGACGAGCCGCTCAATATTGACTGGGACGGCAACGAGCTGCTTTTATCTGACGTTTTGGGCAGCGACGGCGACGAGGTGGGCAGGGGAATAGAGCAGGAGGATGAAAGGTACTTGCTTTTGAGCTTTGTGTGCGAGCTGCCGCCGAGAGAAAGGCAGATAATGGAAATGCGCTTCGGTATGAACGGCTATGAAGAGTACACCCAAAAAGAGGTGGCTGACGCGCTGGGAATTTCCCAGTCGTATATATCAAGGCTTGAAAAGCGAATTATATGCAAGCTTAAAAAACAGCTTGAAAAAGCGGTGTAGTGCTGATAAAATATATTACGGTGATATTTTTGGAGCAATATAAAAAAATATTTGCCGTATGGCTTGTTATAATAAATTTTATTTCTGTTATTGTATGTATAGCCGATAAAAGCCGCGCAAAACGCGGCAAATGGCGCGTGCGTGAAAGCACGCTTTGGGTACTGACTTTTTTGGGCGGCGGCGCGGGAATGTACCTTACAATGCGGCTGATACGCCACAAAACCCTGCACAAAAGCTTTATGATAGGTATACCGCTTATTGTTATTCTGCAAATTATCGCTGTATTTTGCATTTTTTACTTGAAATAACGCGGCGGAAATGTTAATATAATTACAGTAAATATTCAGGGGGATGTTAAAAATGTCATTTTGTACTAAATGCGGCACCGAGCTTAAAGAGGACGCAAAATTCTGCCCTTCCTGCGGTGCTCCCGCAGAGCCGAAAGCAGAGCCAGCGGCTGAGGAAAAGCAGCCCGAGCAAAATACCGAACAGCAGAATACATATCAGCAGAATACTACGTCTGATTTTGCGCAGAAGTTTGACCAATTTACCGATACAGAGGACAGAACTGCCGAGTTTGATAAGGCGGATATATCGGCAAACAAGGTTTACGCAATTTTGTCATATATAGGCTTTTTGGTGCTGGTTCCGCTTATTGCTGTTCCGAAATCGAAATACGCGCGTTTCCACGCCAATCAGGGTCTTGTGCTCTTAATCGGCGAGGTTGCTTACAGCATTGTACGCAGCGTTTTGCTCTTTGTTTTAAGCTTCGCCTCAATAGGTTTGGGTCGTATACTTTACATTGCGGTAAAGTTCGCAACCGGCGCTGTAGGAATAGTTTTCATTGTTTTTGCGGTAATAGGCATTGTAAACGCGGCGCAGGGAATTGCCAAGGAATTGCCGCTTGTAGGGAAAATTAAGCTTTTGAAATAAAAATTGCTTGCAATAAGCTGCTTTATGGTATATAATAAATTCCAATAGCTTTTTTGGAGGGCAAAAATAAATGAATTTTAATCCTATCACACTGGCGGGCAGCGCCGCTCAGACCACCGCAAACGGTCCGCAGAGCATGATTTTAATGGTTGTATGGCTTGCGGTTATTTTCGGCGCCATGTATTTTATTATGATACGTCCGCAGCGCAAAAAACAAAAAGAAGAAAAGAAAATGCGCGATAATCTCCAGGTTGGGGATGAAATTGTTACTATCGGCGGAATTTACGGCAGAGTTATTTCTCTTAAAGAGGATACTATTGTTATTGAGTCCGCAAGCGACCACAGCAAGCTTACAATTGCTCGCTGGGCGTTACAGACAAATCTTACGGTTCATGACGATACCGTATCAAAATAGTTGGACGGGAATGCCGTTCGCAAAAATCGAAGATTTTTGACTGCACTCTATCCCCGCCAATACCACCCCAGTGCCCTTGAAAAATAGCTTTTAAAGCTATTTTTCGCTTACAAGGTGTTTTTCCGCCGCGCCTGTCGCCGGAAAAACTGGAATTTTAAATTTATTTGAATGTACGTTGGGGTTTCAAAAGTTTTGCGGTAATATATTTTGTCCCTCCCGAATATAATTATTCGGGAGGGAATTTTTATGAAAAAAGACCTTATAACGGAAAAGAGCGGAAGAATAGGTATTATAATAAAGGCGGCGCTTTTGTTTTTTGCAGTTTCGGCGGCGGCTGTAATACTTTTTGCGCTTGTAATGTATATTTTTGCATCGGGCTTTAAATATTCGGCGCTTTTCGCAACGCTTTCGGCGGCTTTGGGCGCGTGCGGGGCGGCTTTTTATATTTCGGGAAAAAGCGGCAGCCGCGGCTGGCTTATAGGCGCGGCGGTGGGCGGAATTGTTTTTTGCCTTTTAACTCTTGTATCGCTTACGGTAAACCGCGGCGGACTCACGCAAAACACGCTTTTCCGCCTTGTAATTATTATGCTGTCGTCTGTAATAGGCGGAATTTTGGGCGTAAACCGAAAATCCCAACACAAATATATATAGTTGAGCGTGTCGATTTTTCGACACGCTCTTGGCGGGAATGCCGCTCGCAAAAATCAAAGATTTTTGGCTGCACTCCCTACTCTTGCGGTACCCAAAGAAAATATTCGCTTGGAGCGCGAATTTTCTTTGACCGCGGCGCCATAAC
>OIYO01000792.1_pt1 | contig 22541 bp, 16 predicted proteins | sample 1588191 | NCBI WGS metagenome assembly OIYO01 (sample SAMN03283275) | human gut metagenome | biome: human-associated habitat; material: feces | host: Homo sapiens | place: Peru | collected 2012 | reverse complement strand
CCTCCTGGGTTTCTTTCACCGTATCTTCCTTCCCGTAGCTTCTGCTGCATACGGGTTCTTTGACATGCTCAACAGCCTCGGACCGGTTTCCCGGTCTGAGGCTGTAATCTTTGTATTATGGAATATTACTCCCACAGGGGCTTGTCGTACATCTTGAGCACGGTGCCGATCCCCTCGGCCTTTGCCTTGAGGTACATCTCGTAGCTTATCATGATGTCCAGCGCGCCGAGACCCAGTGCGGAGGAATAGACGAACTGTCCGTCGTTCTGGCGGCCCTTTTTCGGGTCGAGGATCAGATCGGTAAGATCGACGGTTTGCTCCTTCTCGATCTTGCCCTCGCGGTGCAGCACAGCGACGGGGCGGCTCTCGTTGGTTATCATCTGGTTCCATTCGTCAACGACCACGATGTCGCTCTTGAGCACGACCTCAGGCTTTACCTCTATCGCGCCAACTGCAACAAGCGATTTGCCGGGGACAACCCAGGACTCGTCGATAAACTCCTTGGTCGAGGTCGTCTGAGTGATTATGACCTGAGACTTTTCGGCCGCGGCCTTGGTGTCCGTCGTGGGGATGAGCTCGAGCCAGGGATATTTGGGCTGGTATTCGTTGATTATATCCTGCGCCTTGGACATGTCAAGGTCGGCGATATACATTTTCTTTACCTCGGGCATGGTCTCCGCGATCGCCATAACGGTGCAGCGGCCGACGACGCCGCAGCCGATGGATGTCACAGTATCGGTGCCGGTGGGTGCGGTGTACTTTGCAAACAGGCCGGCGGTAGCGCCGGTGCGCATTGCGGTTATCAGCGTGCCGTTGAGCACGCAGAACGGAAGCACGGTCTTGGGGTCGCTGAGTATGGTGATGTCAATGCCGTAGGGGATGCCGGGGACCTTTGCGTTTTCCTTTGCCTCTGCCGCCCACTTCATGCCGCCGACATTGACGTCGCCGCCGATAAAGCAGGGCATGCTGTTGAAGAAGGACTGCCAGGTCTGCTTCGTGCTGCCGAGCGGCAGGCCGAGGTGGGATTTCGGCGGGTTGTAGATCTGTCCCTCCGCCATGAGCTTGTGTACCTTTTCAACGGCTGCAAGAGTCATTTTCATGTCGGTTGCGCCAGCCTTTATTGCGTCCTCTTCCTGCAGGTATATGAAAGTCGGTTCGTAAGAATTAAGCATTTTTCTATCCTCTGTATATCAAATAATATTAAGTACTTTGTTGAGAAAGTTCTGTGTTCTGGGGTTCTGAGGGTGCTCGAATATCTGCTCGGGCGTTCCCTCTTCAAGTATCTGTCCATCGTCTATGAAGAGCACTCTCGTGCCGACCTTTTTTGCAAAGCCCATCTCGTGCGTCACGACGACCATCGTGATACCCGTGCTGGCCAGATCCTTCATGACCTCCAGCACCTCGCCGACCATTTCCGGGTCGAGCGCCGAGGTAGGTTCATCGAAGAGCATCACGTCCGGCTCCATCGCCAGCGCTCTGACTATTGCGATCCTCTGCTTCTGTCCGCCGGAGAGCTTGGAGGGATATTCACCCGCCTTGTCGGCAAGACCCACGCGCTCAAGAAGCTTCATCGCGGCAGCCTCGGCCTGCTCCTCGCTCTGCTTTTTCACCAGCCGCGGCCCGATCGTGATATTCTCCATGACCGTGAGGTTGTTGAAAAGATTGAACTGCTGGAACACCATGCCCATCTTCTGACGCAGCACGTTTATATCCTGTCCTTTGCCGCAGATGTCCTTTCCCTCAAATATCACCTGCCCGCTCGTCGGCTCCTCCAGCCTGTTCAGGCATCTGAGAAACGTCGACTTGCCGCTGCCGGACGGGCCGATTATCACGACGACCTCGCCTTTTTTGATCTCCGTGCTTATGCCCTTAAGGACATTGACGCTGCCGAAGCTCTTGCAGACGTCTTTTGTTTCTATAAGTACACCGTTATCTGTCACTGCGCTTCAGCTTCCTTTCAAAAATGTCCAGTCCCTTGCCGGTAATGAGATTGAGAGCCAGATAGATCACTGCGGAGATATAGTAGCACGGCAGAGGATTATATGTGGCCGTAACGACTATGCCGTTATTGTACATAAGGTCGCTGATGCCGAGGTACTGGATGATCGAGGTCTCTTTTATCATCGTAATAAACTCGTTGCCGATCGCGGGGAGAATGTTCTTTATCGCCTGCGGCATGACGATGTGCAGCATCGTCTGCGTCTTTGTCATGCCGATGGAGCGCGCGGCCTCAGTCTGGCCGTAATCCACCGCCTGTATGCCCGAGCGTATGACCTCGGCAACGTAGGCCGCTGAGTTCATCGACAGCGCTATCGCACACGGCAGCGCACGCTCAAGCGCTATGCCGAGCACCGTCATCTTGGGGTAGGGGATGAAGTCGAGCTGATAGTACACTATATACAGCTGGACAAGCAGCGGCGTTCCGCGCAGGACGGTTATATACAGCTTTGCAAAAGCGCTGAGTATCTTTGCCTTCGACATTCTCATCAGCGCTATCACGCAGCCGAGAATGAAGCCAAACAGAACGGTTATCAGAGAGACAATTATGGTCGTCTGAGTGCCGCGCAAAAAGTATTGATAGTAGTTCCGGAGTATTTCCCAGATATCCAAGTCTGTCTCTCCTCTCAACAGTCCGGTCAAACAGCGCATAAGCGCTGTTTGACATTTTTATTTATTCCTCTACGCCGGCAGTGACCTGAGCTTCGCCCATCCAGCTGTCAAGCTGCTCTTCCGTCAGCTGAGAGAGCAGATAATTGACGAGCTCTCCAAGTCCGGCGCTGTCCTTCTTCATTGCGACGCTCATGCCCTCTTCGGCGACAAGGCCGATGTCGACCATCTCAAGGCTGTCCTGCATTATGACATAACCGGAGGCGACAGGCTTGTCAAGGAGCACGGTTTCGACCTTGCCTGCAAGCAGCTCAGATACCATATCCTGAACCTTTACAAGAGATACGACGCTTGCCTCGCCGGCCAGCTCCTTGGCACGGTTCTCACACACGGTGCCCTTCTGAGCCGCCATGGACACGCCCTGAAGGCTTTCCTTGGTGGAATACTTATCCGCGTTCTGCTTCTGAACAAGAATTACGTTGTTGCTGAAATAATATTCGCTGCTGAAGTCAACTGCCTTTGCGCGCTCCTCATTGGAGGACATTGCCGCAAGGACTATATCAAAGTCTCCCTTGTTGAGACTGATGAGCAGATTGTCAAAGCTCATGTCGACGATCTCAAGCTCAACGCCGAGCTGCTCGGCCATATACTGGGCAATGGAGACGTCAAAGCCGACGATAGTGTCGGTACCGTTGATCTCGGTGTGGAACTCAAAGGGCGCATAGTCGGCAGAAGTGCCAAGCACGAGCTTGCCCTTGGAGATGATCTCTTTCGCCGCGGCGACGCCTTCGTCGCTCAGGCTGTTCACCCAATCGGGAACGGCAACATCGGATGCAGGTTCACTTTTTGCACTGCCGCAGCCCGTAAGCATGCCGAGCATGATCGTGCAGAGAACAAGTATTGATATCATGGTTGTAAACTTTTTCATTTTGTTTTCTCCTTTCCCTGTTTCATGCATTGTTATGCATGCTTTCTCTTGATTGCGTGCATAATTATACATCGTGTTTTGGTTTTTGTAAATTGGTACAAATTACAGACCTTATGTATGTTTATCCGCATCAGTTGTATAAATATAATAAAATCAGGCCATTCAAACCGCCTGAGCAGCCTGAATGGCCTGTATATTCTTATTCTATATATTGAATTTATGCATCAATGACAGTTAAAGTAATACAGCGCTGTGCTGTCGGTAAGAACAACGTCGCACTTGCCCGCATAGAGATACTGGAAGCATTCCGTCGTACCTCCGGCAAGACGTGTTATCTGGCCGAGGCGCTTTGCAAGCTTGGGGTCGGTGTTGAGCGCATCCATAGCCTCCGGCGTGGAGCACATCGCCATATTTTTGCCGCCGAGGCGGAGTTTGTTCCAGATAGTAGACCCGTTTCTCGCCGCAACCACAATATCATTATGTACATACGGCCCATACTGCGTGTACTTACCGCTGTCGATCTCCTGCTGGTCGAGCGCTATGCCTCCCCACGCGCAGTCGATATTGCCGGAGGTGAGCTCTATATATACATTTTCCTTCTCAATCGACTGCATCTTCAGCGTCCAGCCGAGCCTGTCGCACACGGCGATTGCCAGCTCAACGTCAAAGCCCCAGTATTCGCCGTTCGAGATATAGGCCATCGGGAAGGAATTGACGTCGAGGCCTATTATAAAATCCTGCGCCACGGGCGGCGTAAGCTCACTGAGCGCGTCGGCGCGCTTGGTGAAGTTTATAATTCTGTCGCCGAACCACTTTGACGCGAGCTCATCCACCTTGCCCTCAGCCGCAAGAGTTTCTATCGCCGCGGTCACGTAGTAATAGATCGGGTCGTCATTGCGGAAAGCCAGAGAATACTCCTGCTCCACAAGTGTTTCCAACGTTTTCACACCGTAGGTCGTGCCGCCGCAGGCGCACAGTGACAGCGCCATGCACAGCACGAGCAGTATGCATATCAGTCTTTTTTTCATGCGTTCCACCTTAAAGTCAATGTCTGGGCGTGTATCCGCCGCCTGAACGGCCTGCGGTTCCGGTTTTGCGCCTGCCCTTTATCACAGGCACGATGATCACGACCGCAGCCGCGGCCACACACAGCACTATCGCCGCAGCCTTGATCTTCTCCATGAGCGCGGCGCGCTCCTCGGCTTCCTGCTGTGCGGCAAGCTCAGCCTGACGCGCGGCCTCTTCCGCCGCCGCCTTTTCCTCGGCCTCCTTTGCGAGTCTCGCTTCCTCCTCGGCCTGAGCCGCGGCTTCCTCAGCGGCCTTCTGTTTTGCCTCTTCTTCGGCCCGCGCTTTTTCTTCCTTATAGCTGTTCAGCTTGCCGTCAAGCGTATATGTATAATCGACGAACATTTTCGCCGCCTCGCCTATCACCAGCTCTGCCCGCGCAAGATCGCTTGTCATGACGGTGAGTATGACCGGGTTCGGCGTATAGATTATGCCGCTTGTGTTGTTGAACTCCTTATAGCTGCCGTATTTCTGGGCGACCTCAAGTTCAGGGTCAATATAGAGGTGAAAATAGTCCGTGGGCTGGGCGCGCTTGAGGCAGTCGATAATATGCGGGAAGCGCTCCGGCGCATTATAGAGCGTTGTCATAACGTCGTTCATGAAGCGGACCGTAAAATAGCTGTAGTCTATAAAGTCAGGGTCATAGTAATCGTCCGGCAGAGACGAAAACTGCTTGTACATCTCGCGCGCTTCCTTATCCGTGCCCAGGTAATTGAGCATAAGGTGCGCATAATCGTTGTTGGAATAGACAAGTATGCTCTCCTCCGCATAGGCGAGCGTAAGCCCCTTCACGTCAGACTCCTGCGTCAGCTCGCCGTTGGCCTCCTTTTCCGCAAGGATCATCATCAGCGGCACCTTGTACATACTGGCGCTGTAATACCATGTGTCCGGATTATAAAACCAAGTCTCCCCCGTGGCGAGATATGTATAGGCAAAGCTTATATTGTCCGCCTTCACGCCGTATCCGGAATACTCCTGAATAAAGCTGTCTACCATCGACTGCAGCTCATCCGGGTCAAATATGGTCATCTCCGGTTCCGCGGTCTCTTCGCCGTTCCCTGCGCTCTGCGCGGTATCCTGTCCATCGGCAAATGCGGCGCACGGCAGAGAAACGCATACCGATGCGGCAAGCAGCAGCGAGAGGAATATTCTGAAAGGCTTCTTCATCTCTGAATTCTCCCTTAAAGCTTTTTATATGCGTTAAAAGTAATTATAACACAGTTTTTCCCGTTTGCATACTTCATTTGTAAACTATATTTAAAAAGGCCCGTAACGGCTGCCGGAAATTTTTTCACGGGCAAAATATAGAGCCCCGCCGCCGGGATCGTGACCGGCAGCGGGGCTCTGTGCTTTTTTATTCTTTATCCTCGGCCCATGCTATCGCCGTGCGCACGGCACGCTTCCAGCCGCGGAGAAGTGTTTCGCGTTTTCCGTTGTCTATTGCGGGGGCAAATATATTGTCAACGGCCCAGTTTTCGCGGATGTCAGCCCGGCTCTCCCAGTATCCCGCCGCCAATCCCGCAAGATAGGCTGCACCCAGAGCCGTCGTCTCTATGCACCACGGCCTGTAGACCTTGCATGCGCTCACATCGCTCTGGAACTGCATGAGGAAATTATTGGCACATGCGCCGCCGTCCACACGCAGTCCCGCCATTGTGATGCCGGAATCCCGCTCCATGGCTCTGACAAGATCATTTGTCTGGTATGCGAGCGATTCCAGCGCGGCGCGGACAAGATGCGCACGGCTGAAGCCGCGCGTGATGCCCACGACAATGCCCCTCGCATCCTGATTCCAGTACGGAGCGCCAAGGCCGGTAAAAGCAGGCACAACGTAGCCACCGGCCGAATCGGGCACGGAGAGTGCATACTGCTCGCTCTCGGCCGAATCCGATATGACCGCCAGCTCATCGCGCAGCCACTGTACGGCCGCGCCCGCGATAAAAACGCTGCCCTCAAGGGCGTACTCAACATGATCGTCAAATCCCACGGCGATCGTCGTGACAAGGCCGCTGCGGCTCTCTACAGGCTCTCTGCCGGTATTCATCAGCAGAAAACAGCCTGTGCCGTAGGTGTTTTTCACCTGTCCCGGCTCGAAGCAGCACTGTCCGAACAGCGCGCATTGCTGATCCCCTGCCGCGCCGCCTATGAGTATCTCCCCTCCGTACAGCCCGTACTCGGTACGCCCGTATATGCAGCTCGACGGCTTTACCTCCGGGAGCATGCACTCCGGTACGCCGAACAGCTCCAGCAGCTCTTCGTCCCAGCACAGCTCATGTATGTTGTAGAGCATCGTGCGGCTGGCGTTGGTCTGATCCGTTACATGCACGCGGCCGCCTGTGAGCTTCCATATGAGCCAGCTGTCTATCGTTCCGAACAACAGCTCTCCACGCTCTGCATGCGCTCTCGCCCCGGGTACGTTATCCAGCAGCCATTTTATCTTGGATGCGGAAAAATAGGCATCCGGCATAAGGCCGGTCTTTGCGCGTATCATTTCGGAATAACCGGCGGAGACGATCCCGTCAATGATTGCCGACGTGCGGCGGCACTGCCAGACTATTGCATTTGCTACCGGCTTGCCGGTAGCCTTGTCCCAGATCACCGTCGTCTCGCGCTGATTCGTTATGCCTATAGCTGCAATGTCGGACGCCGCCGCGCCGAGCTTATTCATCGCCATACGCGACACTTCAAGCGTGGTGTCCCATATCTCGTCCGCATCGTGCTCTACCCATCCGGGTTGAGGGTATATCTGCCGGAATTCCTTCTGCACGGATGCGCAGATATTCCCCGCATGGTCAAACAAAATACAGCGAGAGCTTGTCGTCCCCTGATCGAGGGACATTATATATCTCATTTACATGCTCCTTTTTAATAGCAGAAGAGCCGCCGCTGACGCGGCGGCTCTCTTTAGTATTGACTTGCTTATCAGTAGTTTGCCGCTACAACGGCGCCGCCGCCAAGGACAGTGGTAGTATTGGCAACGCACATCATGGTAATGAGTATCGCATTTACTATCGCGCAGAGATACGGATTCTTTGTCTTTTTGTAAATGAAGCGAGTCATAAACGGAGTGACAAAGAGGTAGATCATTGCGGGATAGAGCCAGATACCGCTTATGCGGAAGCCCTCGGTGGAATACCATTTGAGAGCGCCGGTCGAGAAGAAGGTTATATACTGTATCGCAACAAACACCATAGCGCCGAGGCTGTTGAACACGCTGAGAATGAGATTGTTGAACTTTCCGCCGATAGTGTTGTAATTGAAGCAGTTGAAGGACACAGAGTTGATAACATAGAACACAAGGAACAGCGGCAGATATCTCAAACCGATGATAACCTTATCTGCGTCAAATGCTTTGAGCGTAAGAACCCAGAGACGGAAGTCGGACTTGAAGAAGTAGTCGGCAAAGAACAGTATCAGGAACGCGAGGGCCGTTGTGAGAACAGCCAGAACGACAGTGCGCCACAGACGGCTGAGGCTGATCTTCACTCCGCGCTCAACGGGATCAAAACCGTTCTTCTTGCCGTAGCAGTAATAGTATACGAGCAGCACGATGAGTGCAAACACGCCGCAGAGAACGCACCACACGCCGGTGGTCAGCGGACCGCTCTGGACAAAGAATGCCGTAGTGTTGGAGTAGACGTTCACTATCGTCCAGTAATAGCTCAGACCCGAAAATGCTGCGCAGAGGATGAGCGGGATCCAGAACCATGCCTTGCTCTTTCCATCCTTTACGGCCACCGGCTCAACAGGAGCTTCCGCCTTGAGCACGCCGAAGTATTTGGTGTCGAGCATGACGCACATGAACGACAGAACAAACACGACTATTCCGACAAGGCCAAGGAAGTTGAAAGCCGTTTTCCACTGCCATACCTGATTGTTTGCAGGTATCGGATTCGGTGCGCCGAACGCATCATCGAAAAACTGTATGCCGTAGCCAACGCAGGTCGCGGAGAAATGCACCCAGGGATGTGTGCAGTCCGGCTGATATATAACGCGGAAAAGGCCGTCCTTTTCATAATACTGTCCCGGTATTACATCGGCAACGCCTTCATAGCCCTCATTAAAGTTGACAAAGTTTCTCGCATCGGGAGTCGTGAGGAACTGCATAGGTACAGTGTCGTTTCCGTTTTCATCCGTGGTCCAGTAGAAGAACTCGTCATACTTATCGGCAATAATGCCAACGTAGCGTCCGTCAAGATCTGCGCTGTGATCGACGCCCGTGTCGTCTATCCACGTAGATGCCTCATAAAGCACTGCGGAGATAAGCGGAACGTCCCGCTCATTGTCTATTCCGACTGCCATGTCGCAGGCTGCGCCGCCGCTGGAGTGGCCGGTGACTGCGATTCTGGCATTGTCTACGTACGGCAGCGTTCCGGCAAGCTCTACTGCGGCGTCAAGACCGACAGCCGCGCTGTACAGATCTGCGGAATCCGTGCTCTCGGAGTCGCCGTGTCCATGCATATCAACCGCAATTACGACATATCCGCGGCGGGCATACTCCACGGAATACAGATCCTGCATCTCCTTATTGTTGTACCAGCCTTCAACCGTGATAATGCACGGTGCGGGGGTCTCGCTCGTCGCATTTTCGGGTTTGTAAAGCAGTGTGCTGACTTCATATCCCGCCCTGTCTACAAGCCTCAGCTCCGAAACCTTAACGCGGCCGAAGCTGCCCTGAACGGCAGATGCGAATATTGCACTTATCAGGCACATTGCCAGCGAAATGCACAGCCATATCTTTGCTCTGTTCTTTTTCACTTTTTTCTCACCTTTCTCCAAAGTTTTTGTGTAATCCAACGGTTTTTATATTTCAATCCGTTGTTTATGAAGCAAGAATAGTATAAATTCACGAAGAAGTCAGTAAGCAGCAATGTTACGTTATATTGAATTTTTGCAGTGTTTTTTTGCTGCTAGTGTCAAATTTGTCATAACGAATTGTCAATTTTTTATCTTTAACAAGGCTTTAACGCTGTTTTTGTGGATAATATACAAAGCTGGCGTCCCGTCTGAAAACAGGACGCCAGCTCTTGTGTTCCGTATCATTCATTTTTTATTTATATTTATATTGCCGGTAGACCGTCGGAGTGATACCCTCGAAGCGTTTGAAAAGACTTATGTAGTGGCTTACGTCCTGGTATCCCAGATCAAAGGCTATCTGAGAAACGGTCTTGTTCGTTTCCCGAAGAAGCCGCTTTGAGGCGTTGATCTTTTGCCGGTTTACATAACTATTATAGTTTTCCCCGGCTTCACGCCCGAACAGGCGTGAAAAATAACTCGGGCTGAGGTGACACAGCTCCGCCATGGAGTTCATGGTCACTGTCTCGCTCAGATGCCCCTTTATATATGCGACAGCGGGATACACTGCGCTGCTCTTCGAGATGTCTCCGTGCGTTTCATCATCCTCCGGCGCGCTCTCGGGCACAAGCTCTTCAAGCCCGGTGATCTCCGCACCGGCGCTTCCCGGAGCATCGCTGCTCACATTCATAAGCCACTTATAGGTCTGCACCTCATTGCGGCTCTGGATCGCGCGGTCAACAACATAACTCACAATGGAATTTATGAGATCGGCTATCTCTACTATGCGGCCGTATGCCATTTCGGGCAGGCGGTTGAACTTTTCGATGAGCTCCTTTCTCGCTGCTTCTCCCTCATTCTGAAAGGAGCTTATCTCGTTAACGAGCCGCTCCACCTTGCCGCTGTTATCATTATTTGCTATTCTGACCTGTCCGAACATGACAGCGCCCAGATACCTGTTGCCCACCATCACCGGCACGGCGACATCAACTATGCCGCAATGGCAGAGATAGATATAAGGCCGCTCAAGGCGGACAGCTTCCAGTCCGGCCAGCGCATCGCAGCGGTAGCAGCGCTTTCGTGAGACGGGGTTTTCACGGATCACACTGCAAAACTCCGTGCGGCAGCTGTGCTTTGTGACCGGCGTTCCCTTATAGTCAACGGTTATGATAGCAGTACCTGTAAGCTTTGCAAGCTGATCCTGCACCTTTTCCCACAGCGGTATATCCAGAATACCTTTCAGATCAAATTCACGTCTGGCCATTCAAGCTTCTCCATGTTTCCGATTCTGAAAAAGCCGCCATACGGCGGCTTTTTCAGAATATATATCAGCGGCTCATCCGCCGTATTCGCAGATGTAGGCCATCTTGCCGCCGTACCACTGCGGGAACTCTCCGCAGGGATCGTTGCGGCTGTCATTGTAATACCAGCCTCTGTTGTTCCACAGAAGCACGTAATCCTCGGCAGCTCCGTCGGAGGAATCGACATAGGAGGGCTCGCCCTTCGCCCACTGCTCATAAGGACTCGTCGAACCGTCCGCCCAGACTATTTTGCCGTTTTCCCTGTGGCCGCCGATCCAGAGCATGAACATGCCCTTGCTCTCCGCAAGCTCTACCAGCTTGTTGAATTCTTCGGCGTCGTTTGGAACCGCAAGGTGGCCTCCCAGAGCCTCGCACTTGGCCTCGGCCTCGGTCCAGCTGATGTCCTCGACAAATATTTCATAGCGGTGTTCCTGTTCGGTGTCCGCCCCTGTATTGCCGGCATTCGGCGTTGCCGCGGCTGCGGCGGTGCTGCCGGTCCCGGCCTCTGTATTTCCGGCTCCCGGTATATACGGCGTTCCCTCGGGATCAGGCTCAAGCGGCAGCAGATCGGCCGGGTCGACATCGTCCGTCGGCACGACGGTCTCCTCTGCGGGCGGCTCGGTGGCCTCTGTTTCAAGTCCGGGACTTGCCGGGGCTGCGGAGGCCTGCGCCCCCGTTATACTGGCCATGCTGCGGTTCAGGTCTCTTATCACAGCGTTGAATATTATCGCCACTATCACCAATACCGCACACAGCACAAGAATGACCGCGACCGGTCTCCTTCTGCGTTTTTTTACCTCTTCCGCCATACGACGCTCCTTCTCGGTATCCCTCGTGTATCTCACTACGGGGCTTATATCCGGTTGTTTTTTCAGTACCACGGGCTCAAGCTCGGGATTTTTTTCAACATAGAGTCTGGGTATGCGCGGCTCGGCGGCAGGTTCGGCCTCCTCTGCGGGAGCTTCCGGCGCTTTCTCAGCAGCTTCATCACCGGCATCGGGAACCGCTGTCTCATCGGGCGCCTCAGCTGCGGCGTTCTCTTCCGGCTCGGCGCTCCCGGCTGGTTCTTCGCCGCCGGGCTGCTCCGGCTCCTGAACGGGTTCAGGCTCCGGCAGCGGCTGATCTTCCGCTTTCTCGATAATACCGACCATCATACGCTCAAGGTCGCTCAGATCGTCGTCGTTCTTGTTGAATATGATCTCAGCGCTCGGCGCGCCGTTGAGATACAGATTCTTCAGGCAGCTCTCCGCCATAACGCGCAGCTCATCCATGCTCTGATAGCGCTCCGCGGCTTTGAAGCGCGTCGCTTTTTTTATAATATCGCCAAGGCGGCGGCCGGCCGCACGGGGCGGCTCATAATCGTCCCCGCCCATTCGCCTGAGCTGGGCGTCCTTGCACTCGCCGTCGAACGGCAGCTTTCCGCCGCTGACTGCATAGTACATTATCATACCGATGGAATACACGTCCGACGCGGGGCCGGGACGCCCGTTCCAGTAGAGCTCCGGCGGCAGGAATTGAAGCTCCTGTCCGTCCCAGTCCTCTTTTCTTGCCGGGCCTATCGCAAGGTTTCCATCACTGTCAAGACTTATATTTTCAGGGAATATGCCCCCGCGGTATGCGCCCGCACCCACATCCGCCTTGACGCGCTCACACAGTTTTATGATAAACTCGCACAGCTGCTGCCGGTCAAAGCCGATAATGCTGTCCCCAACGATCCTATTCGGGTCGAACTCTGTTTTTTTCACGGTGGACCTCCTCCCCACAGGCTCTGTTTATAATATTATGTTAACACAGCCTTTGCAATTCGTCAATGATAACTCTTTTTTTACATGCTAAAATTTGCGTTGATCTTACTCGGTTATTTTTCCATTTTTTCGATCAGCTTCTCTATCTGATCAGCATAGCGCGCAAGTTCCTTGTTAGCCCTGCCTTCGAGAGTACGGCAGACCTTAAGCAGCTTCTCCGCCGCTGCGACGAGCCGCATGAAAACGGGACTTACAGCCCTGCCCCTGCCGGCTGTCTTTACTATGGGCTTCCCCTCGGTGACGCGCACGAATTCGCCGCTCATAAGGTCGAAGCTAGTGCCGCTGTAGGGCGCATACGCCTTATAGCCAAGCTCTTCGTTGAGACACTTTGCAAAGCTGTCCGCCGCGTCCGGGTCGCCGTGGTTTATAAATACGAGCCTGGGCTTATTTTCAAAGCCTTTGAGCCAGTTGATAAGGCCGCCCTTGTCCGCGTGTCCGCTGACGCCGGGCAGCACGTCGATCTCGGCATTGACCATGATCTCCTCGCCGAGGAGCTTGATCTTCTTCGCGCCGTCGACAAGCATGCGCCCCGGAGTTCCCACAGCCTGATAGCCGACGAAGAGCACCATCGACTCGCGCCGCCAGAGATTGTGCTTGAGATGGTGGCGTACACGGCCCGCGTCGCACATACCGCTTGCGGAGAGTATCACCTTGGGCGTCTTATCCTCGTTTATGCCCTTGGACTCGTCAGTCGAGACCGTGAGCTTCAGGCCGGGGAAAACCAGCGGGTTGACGCTGGAGCGGATGACGGCGCGCATCTCGTCGTCCACAAACTGTGTGTCACACTGGAGGAAAACCCTCGTCGCCTCGACGGCAAGGGGGCTGTCGACGTATACCGGGAAATCACCGTGGCCTTTCACAAGACCGCGCTCCTTGATCTCGCGGATGAAATACAGCATCTCCTGCGTCCGGCCCACCGCGAAAGACGGAATTATAAGGTTTCCGCCGCGGTCAAGCACCTTCTGGATGCGCGCGGCAAGCTCGGTCACATAGTCCGTCCTCACGGCGTCATGATACCTGTCGCCGTAGGTAGACTCCATTACAAGGTACTCCGTGTCCCTGACATGCTGCGGATCGCGCAGGATCGGCTGATCTTTGTTGCCGATATCGCCGGAGAACGTGATCTTGCGCATTTCGCCGTTTTCATGCAGCCACAGCTCGACAGCGGCAGAGCCGAGAAGATGGCCTACGTCCGTAAGACGGATGGTTACGCAGTCGTTGACCTGGATCTGCTCATTGTACGGGCAAGGCCGCATCTGACGCAGTATGCCCTCAGCGTCCTCCATGTCATAAAGCGGTTCGACAAACTCAGCGCCTGAGCGTTTGGCCTTGTTGTTGCGCCACTCGGCGTCCGACATCTGGATGTTCGCGCAGTCGCGCAGCATTATCTCACACAGCGAGCAGGTCGCGGCACTGGCATATACCGGGCCGCGGTAGCCGTTTTTATACAGGAGCGGCAGCCTGCCGGAGTGGTCGATGTGCGCATGCGTGAGCAATACAAAATCCAGTTCGCCCGCCGGGATGGGCAGCTCCTCGTTCACAAAAAGATCCTTGCCCTGCTCCATACCACAGTCCACAATTCCCTTCTTGTCGCCGACCTCGATATAGGTCATGCTTCCGGTCACCTCATGGGCCGCGCCGAGAAATGTTATTTTCATATGACTTTTTCCCTTCAAATAATATTTTACCCTATTTTACACCGGCAAACCGCGCAGCGCAACGAGTATCCGCGGCAACATGTCATATTTATAATAAATATGACGAAAGCCCGGCGATTCTGTTCCCTCATACGGGGAAAGAATTTGCGGGCTTTTTACTTCTCCCCCGTCCGCGAAGCGCACGGGGAGAGAAGCTCTGCGCTGTTACATATCAAAAAGATTGAGCTGATTGCTCTCGGGCATGTCGCCGAGCGCGCCGAGCGCCTTGAGCGTTTCAAGGTGAGTCTGGCTGACCTTTGGGCAGGCTGCGCTCAGCTCTTCTATCGAGATGAACTGCCGTCCGCTGTCCTTGCAGCGTGCAAGATCCCACGCCGCTGATTCGCCGAGGCCGGAGATCGACACGAACGGCGGACGCAGGTGCTTATCGTCGACTATGGCGAACTTTGTAGCCTCCGAGGCATAGAGATCTATCGGCGCAAACTCGAAGCCGCGCATGTTGAACTCATACACCGCCTCAAGCGTGACAAGCAGATCCTCCTCGTTTGCGGAGAGCTGGCGCTTTTTCATCTCGTTTATTTTTCTTCTGACATCATCCGTGCCGCCGCACATCAGCTGCGCGTCGAAGCCGCCCTTCTGGCTGCGGCGGTAGAAATACGCCGAATAGAACGCAAGCGGCATATGCACCTTGAACCACGCGATGCGGAACGCCATCATAACATAGGCCACAGCGTGCGCTTTCGGGAAAAGGTACGCTATCTTGCGGCACGACTCGATATACCAGTCCGGCACGCCCTTTTCGCGCATCTGCTTTTCGGCGTCGCCCGGGAATGCGCCGGTCTTTTTGACCTTGCCCTTACGCACGGCCTCCATTGTCTTGAACGCAAGCGACGGCTCAAAGCCCTTTGAGATAAGGTAGATCATTATATCGTCACGGCAGCCGACTGTCTCATTGACGGTCGCGGTGCCGCTCGTGATGAGCTCGCGGATATTTCCTGCCCACACATCGGTGCCGTGGCTGAATCCGGACAGGCGCACGAGCGTGTCAAACTGCCGCGGCTGAGTATCAACAAGCATCTGGCGGGTGAACGGCGTGCCGAATTCCGGGACGCCGATGGAGCCGGTCCTGCCGATTATGGGATCGTCGTCCGGCAGTCCAAGCACCTTCGGGCTTGTAAATATCGCCATGGTGTCAGGGTCGGACAGCGAGATCTGCTGCGCATCGACATGTCCGCCGAGCTGGTCTGACATATCCTCCATCATACGTATCATGGTCGGGTCATCATGCCCCAGCTCGTCGAGCTTGAGAAGATTTGCCTCCATGCAGTGGTATTCAAAATGCGTCGTGATAATATCGCTCGTCGGGTCGTCAGCCGGATGCTGCACGGGGCAGAAGTCGGTTATATCCTTATCCTGCGGCACGACCACAAGGCCGCCGGGGTGCTGGCCCGTCGTGCGCTTGATGCCGACAAGTCCCTGCGCGAGGCGGTTTTCCTCTGCCTTGCTGGCTTTAATGCCGCGCTCCTCAAGGTACTTTTTCACATAGCCGTAGGCTGTTTTTTCGGCCAGTGTGCCGATAGTCCCGGCGCGGAAAACGTGATCCGAGCCGAAGAGCGTCTCCGTATATTTATGCGCCTTGGCCTGATACTCTCCCGAGAAGTTAAGGTCTATATCAGGCGTTTTTTCATTGCCGGGGAAGCCGAGGAAGGTCTCGAACGGAATATCGAAGCCGTCGCGGCGCATACGCGTGCCGCACTCGGGGCAGTCCTTCTCGGGCATGTCCGCGCCGCAGCCGTAGCTGCCGTCGGTAATGAATTCGCTGTGGCAGCACTTCGGGCAGACATAGTGCGGCGGGAGAGAGTTGACCTCGGTGATGCCGGACATAAACGCGACCATCGAAGAGCCGACGGAACCTCGTGAGCCGACCAGATAGCCGTTTTCAAGCGAGTTCTGGACGAGCTTCTGCGCAGACATATATATGACGTCATAATGGTGGTCAAGTATCGTGTTGAGCTCAACGTCCACACGGTCTTTCACTATATCAGGCGGATTCTCGCCGTAAATGCGGTGCATCTTGCTGTAGACAAGCTCTTTCAGCTGCTCAGCCGAATTTTCTATCTTCGGCGGGAACAGATCCTTCGGCAGGAGCTCTATCTCCTCTACCTGATCTGCGATGGCGCGGGTATTTGTGATGACGACCTCACGCGCAGTCTCCTCGCCGAGATACATGAATTCTTTCAGCATCTCGTCCGTCGTGCGGAAGAATATCGGGCAGCTCCTGTCCGCATCGGAGAATTTCTTCGCCGCCTGAAGTATTTTGCGGTACTGTTCATCCTCCGCGTCCATAAAATGCACGTCGCTTGCCGCAATGACGGGCTTATTGAGCTTTCTTCCCAGATTGAGGATAATGCGGTTATAGTCCTGCAGCACCTTCTCGTCACGCACTCTGCCGTTTTCTATAAGAAAAGCGTTGTTGCATATGGGCTGGATCTCAAGGTAGTCGTACAGCGATGCGATTTTCTCCAGCTCGCGCTGGTTCGCGCCGTTCATCACCGCGCCGTACAGCTCACCCATGCCGCAGGCAGAGCCGACCAATATGCCCTCCCGGTGCTGCATCAGCAGGCTCTTTGGGATGTTCGGCGTGCGGTGAAAATACTTGAGATAGGACTGCGAGATCATTTCATAGAGATTTTTCAGTCCCGTGCGGTTCTTCACGAGGAGCACCATGTGATAGGTCTTGGCCACATCGGTGCGGCGAAGTGTGTGATATATTTTCTCTATATCGTCCACAGTCTTTGCGCCCTGCTGGCGCAGCATGGGCAGGAACTTGTCCATCATACGCGCCACGACCATCGCATCATCCGATGCGCGGTGATGGTTGAACTGCGGAAGGCCGAGGTGATTTGAAACTATGTCGAGCTTGAAGCGCTTGAGCTCCGGCAGCAGCGCCTGAGAGAGCGCAAGCGTATCCATGAACACCGGTGCAAACCGCAGGCCCTGCCGGTTTGCCGCAGCGGTCATAAAGCCGACGTCAAAATGCGCATTGTGCGCGATGATCGGCCTGTCGCCGGCGAACTCCATGAACATCTCCATCGCCGTTTTCTCATCGGGCGCGCCGGCAACATCGCAGTCCCTTATACCTGTGAGCCTGGTGATGTCGGGCGGGATATGCATCTTCGGGTCGACGAAAGTGTTGAATTCTTTTATGATATTTCCGCCGGAGAAGAGGACGGCGCCGATCTCCGTCATGCGGTCGTTCATGGCGTTCAGGCCTGTTGTCTCTATATCGAAGGCGACAAACTCCGCGTCCAGCGGCAGGCTAGATTTGCCGATAACGGCGCTGTTGCCGTCCATATCGTTGAAGTAATAGGCCTCCATGCCGTAGATTATCTTAACGCCGAACTCTTTCCCGGCCTTCCACATATCAGGGAAAGCCTGCGCTACGCCATGATCCGTGACGGCTATTGCGGGCATGCCCCAATATGCCGCGCGCTTGACGACCGCTTTCGGGTCCGTGAGTGCGTCCATTGCCGAAAAGCGCGTATGCAGATGCAGCTCCACGCGCTTTTCCGGCGCATCGTCCGTGCGGACAAGTTTTTTCGTTTTTGTTATGCTGCGCGGATCCATAACGATGTCGTCGTCATATTTTGAGTATGTGATCTCGCCCTGCACAATGAGGTGATCTCCGGCAGACACCTTATCGATTATGGACTTATCGTCGTCCGACCTCAGATAGCGCGAAACGCGCACCGAATTTGTGCGGTCCGTTATATCAAAGCACAGCACACCGCCGCCGTTCTGGAGCGTGCGGCTCGTGACGGCCACAACGTCGCCCTCGACTGTGATCCTGCCGGATTCAAGCGTTATAGTGCTCATCGGCACGGGCTTCTGCTTTGTGGGACGGCCGTAGAGCTGATCCCCGCCGCCGGAAGAAGCCGCGCCGCCCGAACGCACCGTCACGACAGGCGCTGCGGGAGGAGGCGGATAGTCCGGGTCAATGACGGCGCTGCGCAGGCCGAACACATCGCTTATATGCCCGCCGAGACGGCTCGTCTCCGCCGGTGAAGGCATGGAAGAAAACCATGCCTTTATCGTCATGGTTTTCTCTGCCGCTGCGATCTGCACATCGGTCACATATGCTTTTTCAAGGCCGCCGGCCATTACTCCGAGCGGCGCGCATTCCGGAAATATGGTGAGAAAAGGGGTATGGTCGCTCATTTTGCCTCCCCGTCCTTCTCTATGAGGTCAATGAGAGCGCCGCACAGCTCATCATACGGATATGTACCCAGAACCTCGCCTTTTTTGAACAGAAGCCCCTTGTTTTTTCCCCCGGCTATGCCGTAATCGGCCTCGCGTGCCTCGCCCGGGCCGTTGACGACGCAGCCCATTACGGCGACAGTGATGTCTCTGTCCATATTGCGCACAAGGCCCTCCACTCTGTTTGCAAGCGAGATGAGGTCTATCTCCGTTCTGCCGCAGGTCGGGCAGGAGACGAAGCGCACGCCGCCCTTACGGACGCCGGCCGCTTTCAGTATCGCAATACCGGTGCTGACCTCGCGCACGGGGTCAGCCGTCAGCGAGACCCGGACAGTATTGCCTATACCCTCGCTCAGCAGGGTGCCGATGCCGACGGCAGACTGTATTGTGCCGTTCCATTCGGTGCCGGTCTCGGTCACGCCGAGGTGCAGCGGGTATTTGAAACGCTCGGCCGCCATGCGGTAGGATGCGATGGTCAACGGCACAGAGGACGCCTTCATCGAAAGGCAGATGTCGTAAAAGCCGAATTTTTCAAGCAGCGCTGCATGTCCCGCAGCGCTCTCCACCATTGCCTCCGGGCAGGGGTGCCCGTATTTTTCTATCAGGCGTTTTTCAAGGCTGCCCGCGTTGACGCCGATGCGGATAGGTATGCCGTGCCTGCGGCACGCATCCGCCACGGCCTTCACATTCTCCTCCCCGCCGATGTTGCCGGGGTTGATGCGGATCTTATCGACGCCGCGCTCCGCGGCCTCAAGTGCAAGCCGGTAATCGAAATGGATGTCCGCCACAAGCGGGATGTCTACCCGCTCCTTTATCTCGGATATGGCCCGCGCCGACTGCATATCGGGGACCGCGACACGCACGATGTCGCAGCCCGCGGCCTTCATTGCCTTTATCTGCTCCGCCGTTGCGTCAACGTCCCACGTCTTTGTATTGCACATGGACTGCACGGACACCGCAGCTCCGCCGCCGATCTCCACGCCGCCGACGTTTATTTTTCTCGTCTGATCTCTTTTATCGCTCATTTCGTCACTATCCTGACTATATCGTTGAACATCACGAACGCCATAAGCGCGAGCAGCAGCACCATGCCTGCGGCATGGATGTAGCCCTCATACTTCGGGTCGAGATGCTTTTTTGTTATCTTCTCTATTACCCACGTCACGAGCAGCAGAAATACTCTGCCGCCGTCCAGCGCGGGAATCGGCAGCATGTTCATTATCGCGAGGTTCACGGCGATGAACGCGCCGAGATAGAGTATATCAAGGATGGCGTCAGCCGTGCTCGCAGCCGCCTCGCCGGTCTCCGCCATGAGGTCGACTATGCCGACAGGCCCCGCCATGTCATTGACGCTGACCTGACCTTCGACAAGCTGCTCCAATCCCATCCAGACCCAGCGTCCGAACTCCATAGTGGTGTTCCATGAATAGCGGAGCTTGTTGCCGAAAGTACCCTCGTCATAGCCGAAGTAGAAGCCGTACATTTTCGTCTCCTGCCCCTCGTACTCAACAGGTACCAGTCTGAAGTTTTCAAGCTTCACTCGCTTTCCGTCGCGGCGCACTACGATGTCATATGTCCCGTCGCCGCGGGAGAGAAAGTCGGCAATATCGCTGTACTGATAGATGCGGTGCCCGTCTATGCTGAGTATGCGGTCCCCGGCCTGAAAGCCGTCGGCGCTCTCGTAAGGGCAGCCGTCCATAAAGTCGGCAATGACAGGCGCGCGGAAACCCGTTGCCCCGGCATAGATGATTATCACTATCACAAGGCCGAGAAGAAAATTCATGAACGAACCGGCCGCAAGTATAATGAGCCGCTTCCATACCGGCTGGCTCGTGAATGCGCGCGGATCGTCCGACGCCTCATCCTCGCCCGCCATTGCGCAGAAGCCGCCCACCGGCACCGCGCGCAGGGAATACTGCGTCTCGCCCTTCTGCTTTTTCCAGAGCACGGGGCCCATGCCGATGGCAAACTCCTCCACCCTGACGCCGCAGAGCTTTGCCGCGGTGAAGTGGCCGAACTCATGTATTGCAATGAGCACGCCGAACAACAGTATTGCCAGAAGAATATAAAGTATGGTCATAGATTTCGCTCTCCATTGGGTTCAAGAGATTTGCCGTCAGGCGCCGTACTTCTCCCTTACAAAGCGGCGCGCAGCCTGATCCGCATCAAGTATCGTGTCCAGATCCGGTTCCTGCACGACCCCGACGGCCTCGATAGCCTCGGCGGCGCAGTCATATATGCGGTTATAGCCAAGCCGGCGGTCGAGGAAGAGGTGCACAGCCTCCTCGTTTGCCGCGCTCATCACGCAGGCGGCGGTGCCGCCTGTGCGCGCTGCATCCATGGCGAGCTTCAGGCACGGTGTGTTCACAAGATCCGGTGCATAGAAGCTCAGATCCGCCAGCTCATAAAAGTCGAGCGTATCGCTTATCGCGTCAACGCGCTCAGGGTAGCTCAGCGCAAGCTGTATCGGCAGGCGCATATCCTGCGCACCGAGCTGCGCGATAACGGTGCCGTCGACCAACTCTACCATAGAGTGTATGACGCTCTGCGGGTGGATTACCACCTGTATGTCGTCGGGAGTGACATGGAAAAGGTGCATCGCCTCGATAAATTCCAGTCCCTTGTTCATCATCGTCGAGCTGTCGACCGATATTTTTGCGCCCATCTTCCAGTTTGGGTGCTTCACGGCCTGCTCAGGAGTGACATTCTCCAGCTCTGCGCGCGCCTTGCCGCGGAACGGCCCGCCGCTGCCCGTAAGCAGCAGCTTTTTCAGCTCGCCCTCGCGTCTGCCCATCAGGCACTGGAAGATTGCCGAATGCTCCGAGTCGACAGGCACGATCTCGGCCCCGCACTCCTTTGAGCGGCGCATTACTATGTCGCCGGCACACACGAGCGTCTCCTTGTTTGCAAGCGCGATGCGCTTTTTCGCCTCGATAGCGGCAAGCGTCGGTTTCAGTCCTATCGCGCCGGAGACGGCAGTTACAACGCAGTCCGCCTCATCGAGCGTCGCAGCCTCGATAAGGCCTTCAATGCCGCTGCCTACTCTTATATCCGTATCCGCAACCGCGATTTTGAATTCCTTTGCGGCCTGTTCGTCAAATATTGCGACATATTTGGGCTTCAGCCGGCGCGCCTGCTCCTCTGCGAGCTTTATGCTCCTGCTCGCGGCGAGCGCCGCGACAGGCATGCCCATATGCTCCGCCACATCTACCGTCTGGCGGCCGATGGAGCCTGTGCAGCCCAGAATCGAAATGGAATTTACCATTTTATGTTCTTTCTCCTTTATTTCAAGCGCCCTGAGCGCCTCACTGCGCCAATGCGCGGCGCAATGCTCCGCATGGCTTTATTATATGTCCGTTACGGATTTTTCACTCCGCCGTAGCGTCTGTCGCGGCGCCGGAATTCGGCAATGGCCTTGTCAAGCTCAGCGCTCGTAAAGTCCGGCCAGAGCACGTCCGTAAAATAGAACTCGGAATAAGCGCACTGCCACAAAAGGAAGTTGGATATGCGCACCTCTCCGCCCGGACGTATCATGAGATCGGGGTCCGGTATGCCTGCTGAGTAGAGATATGAGCCGAAGCCCTCCTCTGTCAGCTCACCGTTCACACGGCCCGCGGCATAGTCCTCGGCATAGCGGCGCGCCGCGTGAATGATCTCGTCGCGTCCGCCGTAGTTGAGACAGATATTTGCCTGAAAGCCCTGATAGCGCTGCGATATTTCATTCGTGCGCGCGATCTCCGCCTGAAGCTCCGGCGAGAGCGCAGATACATCGCCCAGCACGCGCATGCGTATCTTATCCCGCTCCATCGTGGCTATCGCCTCGCGCAGGTATCTGTCGAGAAGCTTCATTATCGTCCCGACTTCCTCGGGCGGGCGCTTCCAGTTTTCGGTCGAAAAGGCGTAGACCGTCAGATAGTCGATGCCCAGGTTCTTGCAGTAGGTGCCGAGCTTTCGAAACGTCTCCGCCCCCGCCTTGTGACCGGCCGAGCGCGGGAGGCCGCGCTTTTGCGCCCAGCGGCCGTTGCCGTCCATAATGACGGCAACATGACAAGGCAGGTTGTTCAAATCAACCTGCCCTGCCTTGTTCTCTTTGGAAAAGAGCCCCATATCAGACCGCCATGAGCTCCTT
>OIYO01000778.1_pt1 | contig 22822 bp, 25 predicted proteins | sample 1588191 | NCBI WGS metagenome assembly OIYO01 (sample SAMN03283275) | human gut metagenome | biome: human-associated habitat; material: feces | host: Homo sapiens | place: Peru | collected 2012 | reverse complement strand
CTGTGCTATTCGGTCTGTCCGCAGAAGTGCATCGACATTACAAAGAAGCCTGTGGCGATTGACCAGCACCATTGCTTGCACTGCGGGCGATGTGCGGAAACCTGTCCTAAGCAGGTTATCGAAAAGAGGGTTTGACTATGAACCAAACTGAAAAACGTTTGTTTCTGATCCAGTCGCTTTTGAAGGAACAACCGCAGTATCGGGATATAGGCATACCGGCAGATACAAACAGCCAGCGTCAGCTTTTACGGGGACTGATGAACATTCGTGCGCCGCAGAGCATTGGAGCAGATTTTCTGAAAATGCAAGACGAGTATCTGCAAGGCGAAACCGCTGCAAAGGGCATCACGGATATTGCCGACCTGACACCCATTCAGCCGGGGCTGTATCTCTGGCAAGGCGACATTACCACGCTGAAAAGCGATGCCATCGTCAACGCAGCCAATTCCGGCATGACCGGCTGCTATATTCCGAACCACCGCTGCATCGACAACGCCATTCACACCTATGCGGGTGTAGAACTGCGCCTTGCCTGTGAAGAACTGATGGATCAGCAGGGCTATCCCGAACCTACCGGTCAGGCGAAAATCACTCCGGCGTTCAATCTGCCCTGCCGGTATGTGCTGCACACTGTCGGACCGATCATCGACGGGCGAGTGACAAAAAAGGACAAAGAACTGCTGGCTTCCTGCTACCGCTCCTGCTTGGAGCTGGCGGCGGAAAAAGGCTTGGAAAGTGTGGCGTTCTGCTGCATTTCCACGGGAGAGTTTCATTTTCCCAACGAACTGGCGGCGGAGATCGCGGTTCGGACGGTCAAAGAATTTCTCAAAAAGCAAAACAGTGTCAAGAAGGTGATCTTCAATGTTTTCAAGGATTTGGACAAAACCATCTACGAAAAGCTGCTCCGAGCCGATGGAACGGCTGAAAGCAGCATTACAGGACTGTGACGCCGTGGTGATCGGTGCTGGAGCCGGTCTTTCCACCGCTGCCGGATTTGTTTACACCGGTGAGCGGTTTGAAAAATACTTTTCCGATTTTGCGGCAAAGTATGGCTTTCGGGATATGTATTCCGGCGGATTTTATCCGTTTGCTACGCCGGAGGAGCATTGGGCGTATTGGAGCCGATACATCTACATCAACCGCTATATGGATGCCCCCAAACCGGTCTACGATGACCTTTTGAAGCTGGTGGATGGTAAGGACTATTTCGTTATCACAACCAACGTTGACCACTGCTTTCAGAAGGCTGGATTCGACAAGAAGCGGCTGTTCTACACGCAGGGCGATTACGGTCTGTTCCAGTGCAGTGAGCCGTGCTGTCAGGAGACCTTTGATAACGAATCGGTCATTCGGGAAATGGTCAAGCGGCAGGAGAATATGAAAATCCCGACAGAGCTGCTCCCTGTTTGCCCCCACTGTGGGAAACCGCTGACAATGAACCTGCGCAGCGATGATAAATTTGTGGAGGACGAGGGCTGGCATCGGGCAGCGGAGCGGTATGCGAATTTTCTCCGTACCCGTGATGGACAGAAAATCCTCTTTCTGGAGTTGGGCGTAGGCTACAACACCCCGGTGTTTTGTTCTTTGCGCACCGGAAAATCAGAAACGAAAACATTGAGAAAACAGCGTAATTCAGGACATTTGCAAATCTTAACAATAGACTATGCGGGAAGGCGGTGTGCATGATGTTTGGCTTTCGCAGCTTTGGCAAGACGAATACCGTAAACGGTATCGGAAAACTGCGCCATGCTTTAGAACAGGCTGATGCAGTCATCATCGGTGCAGGAGCTGGTCTTTCCACATCAGCCGGTTTTGTTTATACGGGAGAACGCTTTGAAAAGCATTTCCATGACTTTGCAGAGAAATATCACTTCAACGATATGTACTCTGGCGGGTTCTATCCTTACGACACGCTGGAAGAACATTGGGCATACTGGAGCCGCTATATCTGGATCAACCGCTATCAGGACGCGCCCAAGCCGGTGTATCATGATCTGCGGAAGCTGGTAGAGGGAAAGGACTATTTCGTGCTGACCACCAATGTGGACCACTGTTTCCAGAAAGCGGGCTTTGACAAAAAGCGGCTTTTCTACACACAGGGCGATTACGGCCTGTTCCAGTGCAGTCAGCCGTGCTGCCAGAAAACCTACGACAACGAAGAAACCGTGCGTCAGATGGTCGAGCAGCAGAAGAGTATGCGCGTACCGAGCGAGCTTGTGCCGCACTGCCCGATCTGTGGCAGACCGATGACGATGAATTTGCGCTGCGACGATACCTTTGTCGAGGACGAGGGGTGGCATATCGCCGCCGAGCGCTATTCGGAGTTTCTGCGTCGGCACAAAGGGCTGAAAACGCTGTTTCTGGATTTAGGTACTGGCATGAATACGCCGACAATCGTAAAATTCTCTTTCTGGCGCATGGCGAATGAGTGGCCGGATGCTACCTATGCCTGCATCAACTTGGGAGAAGCCTATGCTCCGAAAGAGATTGAAGCAAAGTCTATCTGCATCAATGCAGATATTGGAAGTGTATTGAAGCAAATCTGAACCGTATCTGCAACCGGCACAGGCTGATAAAAGCCGGAAAGGATACGCAAATGGAAAAGTCAATTTTTGAGCAGATGGGCGGCACCTATACGCTGGGTGCAGACGGAATGTATTATCCTGATTTGAGGGTACCGAAGGAAGAACCTGCGCATTATGGCAAGTATGGCCGTATGCACATGGCTTTCTTGCAGAAGCATCAGCGCGGAATGTATCTGAAACTGTTGCTGGCTGGCAAGCTGACAGCGTATTTGAACGAGATTGATAACGCTGCCCGTGAGCAGGTAGAGCTGCTGATTCGGCAAATGGCCGCGAAACAGGGTGTGACTGAAAGCCTGAAAGCTACGAACCAGATGGCATGGGTCGGCGCGATGAACCAAATCAAACATTCTGCGGAAGAAATTGTGCTGAATGAATTGATTTATAGATGATAAGAAAACCCCGGCCGTTGCTTCTGAAAACAGAGCAGCGGCCGGGGTTCTCTTAAATTATTGTGTAAATATACTCATTACTCTATCTGTCATAATTCAAGTATTTTTCCTTGGATTGCGGCAATGGTTTTCTTGAATTCCTCATCGTTTTTCCCCGTAGGATCATCCAGCCCCCAGTTATCGTCAAACGCTCTTCCGATATAGGGGCAGCCCACATCACAGCCCATGGAGATGGCAATGTCCGGCTCCGGAATATCCGAAATCAGCTTGGAATACTGCGTTTTCTCCATGTCGATGCCGTAAAGCTGCTTCATGAGCCGCACAGCGTCCTGATTGATCTGCGGCTTGGTTTCCGTTCCGGCGGAATAGAACTCGAACTCGTTCCCGCGCAGATGCTTTCCCAGCGCCTCGGCGATCTGGCTGCGGCAGGAATTGTGAACACAGATAAAGGCTACTTTTTTCATTTTGACCTCCGTTACAGTGACAAAAGGCTGTCGCCCTTAACTTCTTCCGGGTGCCATGACAGCAGCACGGTCTTACCGTCCGTATGTCGATCCACCTTGCCGATCCACTCCGCCTCATTGCTTGCCTTGACCGAAAGCGTCCGATTGCTGCTGCCGGTGAGGGCGAATGACTGGTTGATAACCCACCAGTTTGCCGAAAGACCTGCCCTCTTCAAATCGTCCTCCAAGCGCAGCGCCTCATAGATCGGCGTTGCTTCGGGAAGCGTCACAATAATGACTTCCGTTTCCTCACCTTTTAATCTCGGCAGCAGACGCTTGACAGATTCCGGGGTTTCGCCCTTGGTTCGGCGAATTTCGCGGTCATAGCTTTCCGTGGATTCCAAAAGAAGCAGCGTATGTCCCGTGGGAGCAGTGTCGATGACTACAATTTCATCATCCGCCTTTTCCACGACTTCCGCAAAGGCACGGAATACGGCGATTTCCTGTGTGCAGGGAGAGCGCAGATCTTCCTCAATATAGGCAAGATCCTCGCCGGACAAACCGTTCTGCCGCGCCTTGGAAAGCACTTCTCCTTGATACTTTTTCAGCTCTGCCGCCTCGTCGATGTGGCTCATGGTGATGCCGTCCTGCTCGGATAGCACAAATTTCAGATGCGCCGCAGGATCGGTGGTAGTCAGATGAACTTTCCGTCCGCGCTTTGCCAGCCCCAGCGCAATCGCGGCGGCAACCGTTGTCTTTCCTACGCCGCCTTTGCCCATGGTGAAGATGACCTTTTTGTTTTCTGCATCCAGTTCGTCCACAAGGTCGCTCAGCCGGCGCAGCTTTGTCAAATCTACTTCTGCTTTCTGCTGCTCAAAGCGATCCTCCGTCAGCATGGCGCGGATGTTGGCAATGCCGGTGATCGGGTAAGCACGGAGCGGTACGGCGTATTGCGTCAGCCGTTTCAAGCTTTCCGGCATACCGGCAAGGGCGGACTGCTGCTTGCGGTACAGCTCCGAGGACAGCGTATCGTCATGCTGCGTCAGGACGCCATTGACAATGAGAAGCTGATTTTGAATACCAAGCTCCCGCAGTTCACAGGAAGCGCGATTCGCTTCTTGTAGCGGTGCTGTTTCCGGTCGCGTCACCAAGAGCAGCGTGGTCTTGCTGCCGTCTGCAAGGGTATCGACTGCCGCCTTGTAGATGGCTTTCTTTTCTTCCAGACCGGATAGCTGCCCAAGACAGGACGCTCCATGGGTGCTTTCGCTGATGAAATTGCTCCATGCAGAGGGCAGTTACAGCATCCGCAGCGTGTGTCCGGTAGGCGCTGTATCGAAGATGATGTGGTCATAGCTTTTCTGGATGGTTTCATCGGTGATGAAGCCGGAAAACTCATTGAACGCCGCAATTTCAACGGTACAGGAGCCAGAGAGCTGTTCCTCCATGTTGGAGATCACGGTGTCAGGCAGAACACCGCGATAGGGTGAGATCACGCTTTCCCGGTACTCTGCCGCCGCCTCGATGGGGTTCAGGTTTGCCGCATACAGCCCCGGTACTTCCGGGATGGGCGTGGGTTTGTTGCGAAGCTCCATGGCGAACACATCCTGCAAGTTGGAGGCAGGATCGGTGCTGATGAGCAGCACGCGTTTTCCGCTGTCGGCAAGACCGGCGGCAACCGCACAGGCGGCAGAGGTCTTTCCCACGCCGCCCTTGCCGGTGAAGAACAGGTATTGTGTCAGATGGAGCTTGTCAAGTGCAAAGGTTTCCATCAGCAGCACCCGTCCCCACAGCAGCAGCTCCCGCCGCAGCAGCTTTCCTGCTTGCCGAGAACATCCTGCGGCAGTTGCAACCATTCGGTGAACTCTTCGTTGGTGGGATAGCGACCGGAAACGGCAAGCTCACCGTCCACGACGGTAACAGGCAGTTTATCCGCGCCATAGAGCTTGACAAACTCGCTGACAACATGGTTCGTGACGAACTGCATCGGAGCATTGGTGAGATTATAACGCTTGACCTCGATGCCTCTCTCTTTCAGCGTATTCAGCACTGTGGAAATCCGCAGCAGCTCCGGGTCAACGCTCACGCCGCACAGTCCGGTGGAGCAGCACATAGCGGGTTCAAAGATTTCGATGTTTTTCATGGGAATACCTCCATTATGATTTTATTTTGCAGAGAACAAGCCCTGTGTTTTGTTTGCAATACGGACAAGCAGTAGCATCACCGGCACCTCCGTCAGCACGCCAACGGTAGTGGCAAGCGCGGCGGGAGAGGTCGTGCCGAACAGCGCCACCGCAACCGCCACCGCAAGCTCAAAGAAATTGGATGCGCCGATCATCCCGGCAGGAGCGGCAATGGTATGCGGCATCTTTAAGAGCCAACAGGCGAGATACGCAATGGCAAAGATCAGGAAGGTCTGCAAGATCAGCGGCACGGCAATCAGGACGATATGCAGCGGATTTTCCAGAATGACATTGCCCTGAAAGGAAAAAATCAGAACCAGCGTCAGCAAGAGTCCAAGCGTGGTTGCGCCGTCAAACTTTTTAACGAATACGGTTTCAAAATATTCCTTGCCGCGGCGCTTCGTCACAATGAGGCGGGTCAGAATACCGCCCGCAAGGGGGATGACCACAAACAGCACCACCGACAAGATCAGCGTGTCCCACGGCACGGACACATTGGAAACGCCAAGCAGGAATTTCACAATGGGAACGAACGCCACAAGGATAATGAGGTCGTTGGTAGCCACCTGCACTACCGTGTAGGCGGGGTCGCCCTTTGTCAGACTGCTCCACACGAACACCATTGCTGTGCAGGGTGCCGCGCCCAGCAGTACCGCACCGGCGAGATATTCCGTGGCGAGGTCGGGCGTGATAAACGCTTTGAACACCGTGAAGAAGAACAGGCTGGCGATGCCGTACATGGTAAACGGCTTCACGAGCCAGTTCACGATCCATGTGACGAACAGTCCCTTGGGGTTTCTGCCCACATTTTTAATGCTGCGGAAATCCACCTTCATCATCATGGGATAGATCATCACCCAGATGAGGATTGCCATGGGAATGGACACTCGTGCGTACTCAAACCGATTCAGGAATGCCGGGATCTGCGGCAGAAATTTACCGATGCCGACACCAATCACCATGCAGAGAATCACCCACACGGTCAGATACTTTTGGAATGCGCTGATTCCGCTCTTTTCTTTGCTCATAAAAGTCCTCCTAAGATTTATAAATTCAAATGTATCGATATGTAAGTCAAAAGGAAAGCCGTGACTTTCAGCCTTCGCAGCACGGCTCTGCTTTACAGCAGCAGGAAACGGTGGTCAGCTCCCGCAGGAGCTTTTTCGCGTTTTCTGCGCCCTGTTCAGAAATGGAGTAGTACATCCATTTTCCCTCTTTGCGCCCGGACACGATGCCGGAGTCACACAGAATTTTCATGTGGTGAGAAAGTGTGGGCTGCGTGACACTCAGTTCGTCCAGCAGCTTGCAGGCGCACTTCTCGCCGCCGGTCAGCAGCTTCAGGATACGGATGCGGTTTTCGTCGCAAAGCGCCTTGAATACCGCCGCAGTTTTTCTCTCGTCCATCCCGCCACCTCACATTGATGATTTTCTATGTGTTTATGATACACGATACATAGATGCTTGTCAATGCTTTTTTCACAGCCCTATTGACAATTCGAGAAGTGTGCGTATAATATAGTAATTGAGTAATTGCTCAACTAAAAAATAAAAGGAGGTTCATGCCATGGCTCATTCGGAATACACCTGCAACTGCGATGTCATTCACGAAGATGTGGTGAATGAGGTTCGGAATAAGCTGCAAACAAAAGAGGACTATATCCAGCTTGCGTCCCTGTTCAAGCTGTTTGGTGACGGAACGCGGGTGCAGATTCTTCATGCGTTGGAGCAAAGCGAGATGTGCGTCTGTGATCTTGCCGTGCTGCTTGGCGTCACGAAATCGGCGGTTTCTCACCAGCTCAAGGCATTGCGGCTTGCCAATCTTGTCAAATTCCGCAAGGAGGCGCAGATTGTTTATTACTCTCTCGCTGATGACCATGTGAAAGAAATCATCGACAAGGGGTTTGAGCATCTGAAAGGCTGACCCCCCTTTCTTTTTACCATTGAAGTTGAGCGTTTGAACAACTACACAATTATCAAGGAGGATAATATGGAGCATATCTTCATTCTCAAAGGTCTGGACTGCCCAAATTGTTCTGCAAAAATTGAGAAGGAAGTTGGAGAACTGGCGGGAGTCCAGCTTTCTTCTATGAATCTCATGAAACAGACCCTGACGGTTCAGGCAGAAGCATCTGTAACCAATCTGCTTGATACTGTCACGACCATCGTCCATAGCCACGAGCCGGATGTGGAAGTATCGGAAAAGCTGACTGCCACTGTCACGAAAGCCTTTCTGCTAAAAGGCTTGGACTGCCCGAACTGCTCTGCAAAAATCGAAAAAGAAGTCGGCGAACTGGAGGGCGTTGCGGAGTCCACTATGAATCTGATGCAGCAGACCCTGACGGTTCAGGCTGCTCCGGCGATTGCCTCCACGCTTCTGCCGCAGGTCGAAACCATCGTCCATAGTCATGAGCCGGATGTGGAAGTGTCGGAAAAGCTCACTGCCACTGTCACGAAAGCCTTTCTGCTAAAAGGCTTGGATTGCCCGAACTGCTCCGCAAAAATTGAAAAGGAAGTCGGCGAACTGGAGGGCGTTGCGGAGTCTACTATGAATCTGATGCAGCAGACCTTGACGGTCAAGGCTGCTCCGGCGGTTGCTTCCACGCTTCTGCCGCAGGTTGAAACCATCGTCCATAGCCACGAGCCGGATGTAGAGGTGTCGGAAAAAAGCGAAGACACCGCAGCGCCACAGGAGCAGAAAAAAACATCCATTTTCAATGCAGAGGACAAAAAGCTGACGATTCGTTTGTTTACAGGTGCCGTGCTTTACGGAATCGGCATGGCGTTGACCGTCTTTGCAAAGGTATCGCTTCCGGTTGAGCTTGCGTTTCTGATTGTGGCGTATGTGATCCTTGGCGGAGATGTTGTCTGGCAAGCGGTGAAAAACATCTCCAGAGGACAGATATTTGACGAGCATTTCCTCATGAGCCTGTCCACCATCGGCGCATTTGCCATCGGCGAATACCCGGAGGCTGTTGCCGTTATGCTGTTTTATCAGATCGGCGAGTTTTTCCAGTCGCTGGCGGTCAAGCGTTCCAGAAAATCCATTTCCGACCTCATGGACATTCGCCCGGATGTGGCATCCGTTCTTCGGAATGGAGAACTGCGCACCGTTTCCCCGGAAAGCATTGCCGTGGGAGAAACCATCGTTGTAAAGCCCGGAGAAAAAATCCCGCTGGACGGCACGATTCTGGACGGCAGCTCCATGCTGGATACCAAAGCGCTGACAGGAGAATCGCTGCCGAAAGAGGTGCAGAAGGGGGACGAGGTTCTGTCCGGCTGCATCAATCAAAGCGGCGTTCTGACCATTCAGGTCACAAAGAGCTTCGGCGAGTCCACTGCTTCCAAAATTATCGATCTTGTGGAAAATGCCTCCGCAAGAAAGGCACCTACCGAGAATTTCATTACGACATTTGCCCGCTACTATACGCCTGTTGTTGTGATTCTGGCTGCGCTGCTGGCACTCCTGCCGCCCATCCTCACCGGCGGCAACTGGGCGGAGTGGCTGCGCAGAGGTTTCGTGTTCCTGATTGTTTCCTGCCCCTGCGCTCTGGTAATCTCCATTCCGCTGACCTTCTTCGGCGGAATCGGCGCAGCCTCCAAGCGCGGTGTCCTTGTCAAAGGCAGCAACTATTTGGAAGCACTGAATAAGGTCAGCGTTGTTGTGTTCGACAAAACCGGTACGCTGACAAAAGGCGTGTTTCAGGTGACGGAAGTCGAAACCGCCAACGGGTTCGACCGGGAGCAGGTTCTCTTCCATGCAGCTCAGGCGGAAAGCTATTCCAACCATCCCATCGGCAAATCTATTCTGTCCGCATACGGGAAGCCTGTTGATCAGTCTGTTATTTCGGACTATCAGGAAATCTCCGGACATGGCATTAGCATTTGCAGCGAGGGCAAGAAAATTCTTGCCGGAAACAGCAAGCTGATGGATGCAGAGCAGATTCCTTACACGCCCTCCGATGCAATCGGAACCAAGGTATATGTGGCAATCAACGGCGTGTATGCCGGGTGCATTCTGATTTCCGATGAAGTCAAGGCGGACAGCAAAGCTGCGATTGCCGCATTGAAACAGGCAGGCATTGAAAAAACGGTGATGCTCACCGGCGACGATGAGAAGATTGGCACAGCGGTTGCCGATGCGTTAGGTCTGGATGAGGTCTGCGCACAGCTATTGCCGAACCAGAAGGTAGAAAAGCTGGAGGAACTGGACAAGAAAAAGCGCCCCGGTAGCAAGCTGGCCTTTGTTGGCGATGGCATCAATGACGCACCGGTGCTGGCCCGTGCAGATGTGGGTATCGCTATGGGCGGACTTGGCTCCGATGCCGCTATCGAAGCTGCGGATGTGGTTCTGATGACAGACGAACCCTCTAAGCTGGTAGAGGCCATTCAGGTTGCAAAGGCCACCAAACGAATTGTCATGCAGAACATTATCATCGCCTTAGGTATCAAGAGCGTATTTCTGATTCTCGGTGCCTTCGGCATTGCTGGAATGTGGGAAGCCGTATTCGGTGATGTAGGCGTGACGATCATTGCCGTCCTGAACGCAATGCGGATTCTGAAAAAGTAAGAGGTGTTGCCATGAAGCGCAGGCTGATTCTTTTGGCAGTGGTTGTGGCACTGCTGGCGGGCTTTGGCGCGCTGCTGCATTCACCGCCGTCACTGGTGGATGCAATCAGCGGCGCGACACCAAAGGCAAAGAAAGCGGAGCAGGCTTCTGCACAGCTCAGCGGAGATTATGTGTTTTGCATCAACGCCGCAGAGCTGCCGGATTCCGGATTCCGCACGGAACTGAAAGACATGATTTCCGGCGAGGATGAATCAGTATCAGCCCCATCGGAAAAGCTGAAACTCTATGTCAGTGATACGGATTACGCATTGATTCGGTATGCGGAAAAGGTATGCCAAACTCTGCGGGAATCGGGACTGGATATTCAGGTGAAAGAATGCAGCGCTACCATGTTGCGTTCCAGAGCCGTAAGCGGACAATATCTGCTGCTGCTTTTCTCCGCAGATCTGATGGATGCCGAATCCGTAGCCGATGCGGACTGTATCACGCTGCACAGCACAGAAATGAGGTGAACAGGATATGCGAAAGCTGAATACCATTCTCTCTGTTCTTCTGCTGGTGATTTTCCTGCTTCACGGCATCATGGGCAGCTTTATGCTGCTCGGCATCGGCAGCAATGCCGGGAAAATTCTTGCATGGGTGGGCGTGGCTGTTCTTGCGGTTCATGCAGGAATCGGCATCATTTTGACCGTGCAGACACTCCGGGCAGAGAAAAATAGCCCCAATCATTATCGAAAACAGAATGCTATGTTCTGGGCAAGACGCGCCAGCGGATTTGCGATTCTCATTCTGATGTTTTTCCATATCGGACTGTTCGGCGGTGTGCAGGACGGTGCCTATATCCTGTTTCCGTTTACCACGGTCAAGCTGATTGCGCAGCTGCTGCTGATTGCATCGCTGGCGGTGCATCTGATGATCAACATTCGCCCGCTGCTGGTGTCCCTTGGTATTATCCGGTTTCGGGAACGGCGGGGCGATCTCTATCTGATTCTATCGGTGATTTTCCTGTTTTCCGCCACTGCGGTTATTCTTTATTATGTGGGGTGGCAGCAGCTATGAAAAAGAAAATCGTTATTATCGGCGCTGGTCTTGCGGGGCTTTCCGCAGCCTTGCAGACCTCTGAAAACGGCAACAAAGTCGTACTGGTGTCCGCCTATCCCTCCGAACGGGCGCAGTCCGTCATGGCAGAGGGTGGCATCAATGCTGCCTTGAACACCAAAGGCGAGGATGACAGTCCGGAACAGCATTACGCAGATACAATCCATGCTGCCTGCGGCCTTGCGGACGAAAACGCAGTCTGGAATCTGACCCATGCAGCGCCGGAGCTTGTCCGGTGGCTGCATCGCATCGGCGTTCAGTTTAACACCAGCGGAATCGATGAGCCGGATCTGCGCAATTTCGGCGGTCAAAAGAAGAAGCGCACTGCTTTTGCCCAGAGCGACACCGGCAAGCAAATCATGACCGCACTGATTGATGCTGCGCGGGAGCAGGAAGAGAACGGAGCCGTTAAAAGGCTCAGTCATCACGATTTTGTCACGCTGCTCATGGAGGATGCAGCCTGCTGCGGCTGTGTTGTTCGTGACCGATATTCTGGGGAGCGTCTGACGCTGTCCGCAGATGCCGTTATCATTGCCACGGGCGGAATGCACGGCCTATTTGGTGACACCACCGGCTCTTTGTTCAATACAGGGACGGTCACGGCAGAGCTGTTCCGATTGGGTGTTCCGATGGCAAATCTGGAAATGATTCAGTATCACCCTACCACCGTACCAATCGGCGGCAAGCGAATGCTCATCAGCGAAGCGGCCCGCGGAGAGGGTGGCAGACTCTTTGCCATGCGGGACGGAAAGCCGTGGTATTTCATGGAGGAAAAATATCCGGAGCTGGGGAACCTGATGCCCCGCGACATCACTGCAAGAGAGATTTGGACAGTCCGGCAGCAGAGTGAAGTATTCTTGGATATGACCGGCCTTGCACCGGATGTATACGAGAAAAAGCTTTCCGGTCTGGCAGAGGATTGCAGGGTTTACTTAGGTGAGGACATCCGAAAGGAACCGATTTCCGTCAGCCCCGGTATTCATTATTTCATGGGCGGTATCCGGGTGGACGCGCAGCATCGGACAGGTGTGCAAAATCTCTATGCAGCCGGAGAATGCTGCGCCCTGTATCACGGAGCAAACCGGCTGGGCGGAAACTCGCTGCTTGGCGCACTGTACGGCGGCAGAGTGGCAGCGCAGACGGCCTGCGCAGAAGCAGAATCTGCATCAAAAAGAGCTGTTTCGATTCAACCAAGCAACGCTGTCCTGCCCTGCGAACCGCAGGACAAGGCAGAGCTGAACCGTATCCTGCTCCATGCACTGGGCGTTGTGCGTAGCGGAGATACCATGCAGGATGCTTTGACCCAAATTGCCGGAATGCACGGCAGTCTGCCGCTGCTGGGGCAGGCCGTGCTGAAAAGTGCGCTGGCAAGGAATGAAAGCCGTGGAGCGCATTGGCGTTCGGACTATCCCCAGCGCAATGACGCCGAGTTTCACAAAACAACGGCGGCGTATTATGACGGGCAGACGGTTCATATCTCGTGGGACGCTGTTCCGGAAAGGCGGTGAGCGCAAATGGCATATCAAATTCGGATCAAGCGTCAGTCTGCGCCGGACACAAAATCCTATTGGCAGGAATTTTCCTACGATGGTTCGGCAGATGCTTCTGTTGCCGCAGTCCTCAATGAACTGAATGGCAGGATGCCCCTGACAGATGCCTTCGGCAATCCGGCGAAGCCGATCAGTTGGGAGTGCGGCTGCATGGTTCGCAAGTGCGGTGCCTGCGCCATGCGTATCAACGGCGTTCCGCGCCTTGCCTGCTCCGTGTTTTTGAATACGCTGAAAGGCACAACGGTTACCTTGGAGCCGCTGAGTAAATTTCCGCTGGTAAAGGATCTGGTAGTTGACCGTTCCATTCTGTTTGAAAACATGAAAAAGATAGAGCTTTGGCTGAAAAGCGATGCTTATCTGGCAGAATATACCCATGAAGCACGGTATCAGTCTGCCCGGTGCCTGATGTGTGGCTGCTGTCTTGAGGTGTGCCCCAACTTCTCCGCAGAAGGCAGCTTTGCGGGTGCTATTGCCCCGGTGAATGTATATCGCATTCTGAACGAAGAACAGGATCACTCCCACAGAGAAGAACTGTCCGCCAAGTATAAAGCGGCTTTCTTTGATGGCTGCGGGAAATCTCTATCCTGTCAGGATATTTGTCCGGCACATATTCCTGTCGAGGAGCTTACGGTTCGCTCCAATGCAGCAGCTATTTGGAGGAGATAAGTAATGAATTATTCTGGAATCATAGTTGGATTGATTTCACTTGCTATAATTGGACTGTGGCACTTCATTGTCATTAAAGGGGAGTATCTGCTTGGAAAAAGAATATGCATCCTCATTTTTGCAATTATCGGGTTTATATTCATTTGCGTATCCATGCTTACGGATAATACAGAAATCAGCGTACTGCTTGCATTATTTGGTTTTTCAGCACTCTGGGGAATCCGAGAGGTTGTCGAACAGGAGCGCAGAGTGGCAAAGGGATGGTTCCCCAAAAGAAACAAGAAATATTGATTTATAACAAATAAGGAATTCCCAGCAGTTACAAAGCGTAGCTGCCGGGAATTTTTATCGGCTCATATCAAAATCATGATTGTGCTTTTGCTTCTGCCTATTAGATTTCCGTTGCGGATACCGGCGCTCATATTCGCGCCGCATGGCTTTATCGGAAATGCTATCCGTCGTTTCGCCAATTACGGTATCTGCCTTGCGTTCGGCGCTCATCATAGCGCGGTAGTCATAGTCGCTGCCAAAGGTTTCCCTTAGCTTCGCGGAGAGCGTTCGGGTATGTTCACGGCGAATATCGATGCGGATATTTTTCACGGAGTCAATATCCTCTGGACAAATTTCGGCGTGGGCAGCCTCAAACTCAGCGACACTTTCATCGCGCATGGCAGTCAGTTTTTCATGCTGCTCGGTCAGCTTCGTGAGGTTCTGCTCAACGATTTCCAGCCGCTTTTTAATATTGTGCGCTTCACTGTCGCTATGGCAGTTCAGAGAAGCGAGCAGCATAGACTTCTTATCGCGCAGTTCTTCGATTTCTTCCGTCAATGCTGCAATCTGTCCGGAAAGCTGGTGCAGACGGATAGGATGCAGGATGCCGCAGGCTTTCTTCTCGGCCAGCATATTCTTGCGTTCGGCAGATTTATCCTTAATTTGCTGTTCTACTGCGTGAATATCTCGTAAGACTGGTGTAATCTTATCCCTTGTTTCCTGATAGTCACGGGTACGCCGGTGGTTGCGAATCAGCTGATATTCAGCAACGATGATTTTATCTCGCAGCGTTTCCAGCGCTTGAGCAATGCGGCTGATGCTGTATTCAGCGGCTTTGGTCAGCTTTTGCAGCGTGGATTTCAGTTCGCGCAGCAGTTTGTTATCTGCCCGTATCTGACGATTCAGCTCGCAGCGGTCAGCAATCATACCCTGCTTTTCCAGATTGCGCGCATGATACCCCTCATGGACAGTCGGCTGCTCGCTCAGTCCCAATGCAGCATGGCTCAGATGTGTAACCCGTTCGGACCGCTGTTGCTGCTCCAATGCGCGATTGATATACTCTGCCCAGCGTTCCCGCCATTCCAGAAGCTGCACTTCACTGTTCCACGCCTCGCAGATGGGATTTTGCCGCCCGAATTTGGTGGCTTTCGGCTGCTTGGAGGTGCGCTCCCATGTCGGATGCAAAGCCGCTTCGGAGGGCGTAAACCAGCCGGTAACGCCGCTTTCATTGCGGTACTTATAGAGCTTTTCCCAACCTTCAGATTGTGCCTGCCGAAACTCCGCTGCGGTGAACCCTTTTTCTTCTCCGCGGCGGCAGAGATATTCTTTCTGCGTCTTTGCCTGCCATTTGCCATTGGCATCCAATGGGCGGACGGTCAGCATGATATGGGCGTGCGGATTGTGACCATCTGTATCATGGATGGCGAAGTCGGCGCACATCCCTTTCGCAACACATTCTTCCAGCACAAACTGGTGCAGCATTGCTTGCCAGTCCTGCATGGTCAGCTCCGTGGGCAGTGCAACAATCAGCTGGCGGGCAAGCCGACTGTCTTTTGCTTTTTCGGCCTGTTCTACCGCATTCCAGAGAGTCTGCCGATCTGCCCATTCAGCCGGGGCCATATCGGGCAGCAATATCTCGGAAAACAGAACGCCCGTTTTCTTCGTATAATCATGGGTAATACCGTCATAATCGTTGTAAAGCTGCTCGCCGCTTTGATATGCTGCGGCGGCAACAGCAGAGCGCCCAGCGCCACGGCTGATGACTTTCGCTTCAAAGTGGTAGATTGCCGTTTTTATCACCTCGCTTTTCGTACCTGCTCCCGTCCATCGTCCCTCGTCCTGCGCGTCCTCCGTCCTTTGCTTTGACCGGCGCACCGGGCAAAGCAAGCGGCACGGCTATGGTGTGAAGCATATAAGCGCACACCTGTTCCGTGCCGCAAATCTTCCCACCGCAGTGGGCGCACGATCCCCGAAGGGGATACCACCGCCGCTTTGCGGTGGTGAGTAAGTGCGCCCTTCGGGAAGAACGGCAGCCCTTACGGACTGCTTGCGAACTTACGCTTCAACTCAGATTTCAGCGTTTCCAACTCAAGCTCTGCGCATTGCGGATAGACACTTTCCAGAATTGCGCCCTCCTGAATGAGTCTGCGGGTTCGCGCCTTTCGTTCCTGCACACGGCTGCGGGCTTCGGCGGCTTCCACACGGTGTTTGGCTTGCAGAACTTTCTTTTCTTCGTCAGTCATTCGGAATCTCCTTTCTTCGTGTCAGACAAAAGCTGCTTTGTACGGGTAAAGTTTTCCTGAGCTTTCATCTGACGGATATTCTGATTATTGATTTTCAGTGGGATACAGCGTTCCAGTACTCGGCTGTAAATACGCTCATGGGCGAGATCAGCCGGATGCTTCAATTCGTCCAGTGTCAGATTGGTGGTGACAATCAGGGGCAGGTTGCTGCGCAGCCGTGCGTCAATAACATTGAATACCTGCTCCAGCGCATATTCCGTGCTGCGCTCCATGCCCAGATCGTCAATGATCAGCAGACTGTAATGGTTAAGACTGTCGATGTACTTGTTTCGGTCATCGGAAAACATCCCGGTCAGCGCATTCAGAATGCGGGAAAAGTTGGTCATTAGAACAGGGACACCCCAATCCAGCAGCGCATTTGCAATGCATCCTGCGAAGAAGGACTTGCCCGTTCCCACATTGCCCCAAAGCAGGAGCCCGGTTGCCGTGGCTTTCATTTCGGCCCAATGCTCCACATAGCTGTGCGCCTTCTGCATTTCCGGGTTGATACCTGTATCGTTGGCAAAGGTGAACTGCCGCAGGGAAGCGTCCTGCAAACCGTTTGCCTTCAATCGGGCAATGCGTTGCTGCTCTTGAAGCTGTTTTTCTTTTGCCAGCTCCAGTTCGCGGGCTTCGCTCTGACACTGGCAGATGCAGTACGGGTGGAATAGCGTACCGCCCAGTTCAACGCTGGTCTGCCGGGGAGTATGACACTTCTTGCAGTACACAAGACCGCTGGTCTTATCAATGTACTCATCCTCCGCCAATGGGCGCGACGCTGACCTGTCGGTCAGAAATTTTTCTAAAAATTCGTTCATAAGCTCTCATCCTCCTCACATTCATAAATCCGTCTTGCTGTTGCCGGTTTATCCTTTTCTGCCCACAGACGAATGGTAGCGGCGTGGTTCTGGTATTTTCTGCCGGTAGATGCCATATAAGAGGAAAGGCGCTCAATGCGCTCTGACCAATCCGAAAATTCGGACTGCAAGGCTGTCAATTCCTGCTTTGTCAAATAGACATTCTGATACCGTCCGAGTGGCCGGAGAGTATCACTCACTCGTTTTTCTCTCTTACCATGATTCATCTCTTTATTATTAGAGGACAGTTTTCTATCCCCTTGACAGACAGCTTCTTGTCCATCTGAAGGACAGTTTTCTTGCTGTGTAGAGGAAAGAAAACTGTCTGTCAGAGCAGGTATTTTTACATAAATCCGATTCGGAATTCCCGGCCCCTGACGCTGACGAGCAATCAGGTCTTTTTCTACCAGAGCCTTGAGCGCCGTCTTGATCGTCATTTCGCTTTTATGGAGCGTTGCGGCAAGATTGGAGATGGTGAAATAGAGGAACACATGACCGGCTTTATCTGTCCAGCCCTCATTTTGCAGGGACAGCCTTGCACGGTCGAGCAGCACTGCATACACAAGTTTGGCCGTTTCGCTGATGTCCATATCAAGCAGAAATCGGGGATAAGCGAGGTAGGGCGGCAGCTGGCTACTTGATGTAAGATAGTCGGTCAATGTGTTCACCTCTGATTTCATCAGGGTACCTCATCAGGCTTTTTCTCTGTTCCTTTGGCGGACAGTCCGGCGATACATCCGGAGAGGAAAACTGGAAGAGCCTTTTCCATCGCCGCTTCTACGGCATCTACAATCTGTGCAACAAAGCGTTCCTCTCGCTCCCGTGTTTCCAGATAAGGATCGTCCTGCGTCTTGTAGTAGTGGCTGAAATAATCCACCAGCGCCAATGCAATAGCATTGCTGTATGATTTGAATATTGCCTTGTCCATACCTTGCAGGTATTCCCAAGCACGGCGCTGTGATTCTTTTTCCAGATTGAATCGCAGATTTGTGCTGCGGATATGGTCATGATTCATGCGCCTTCACCTTCTTTCTCTGTGCAAAGCTGATATTCGGCTGCGCTGCGTTCAAGCAGGCGAATCATCATCTTCTGTGCGGTTTCCGTTCCGTTCAGGTTTCCAAATGCGGATACCTGAAAAGTTACTTTTCCGATAGTCTTGCGATACGGGGCGGAAAGCCGGATGCTGTTCTGCGTTATGTTGGACATAAAAAGCCCCCTTTCTCATAACTTCTCTTGCTGTTTGCAGTACCGATTTTTTGAAGTTGGTACTGCTGCCTTGCAAGATTAGTTTACGAGAAAAGGGGTTTCGACACATTGAGCGCGAATTGTGTGTGAATTGACAAAATGCCCCGACACAGAATTGCGGTGATGCAGTCTGTGCCGGGGCATTTTCAAATCGAACTATTTATTTGTTTCTCTTGGATATGGTTTTTGCAATATTGATGCCGGTTTGCACAAAGGCTTGATAGATTTCATCTTCCTTCGCTGTGAGCCGTTCCGGTTCCTCTGCGTAGAAGCTGCGGTAGATAGAGCGGACAACATCAAAGTGCTGTTCTGCCAGCTTGATCTGTCCTGCCATTAAGCACAGATAACTGGTGGCCTCCTGAACAGCGGCATAGTCCAGACATTGGTCGGAATTATATTTCTTCACAACGGATGCACACTTTTCCAATGCGCTCAACCCCTGTTCAGCCTGTCCCATATCCCCCAGTAAAGCGGCATAGTTCACAGCCTGAACGACCGTATCATTGTTATAGGTCAATCCATATTGCTCTAAGAGCATCATTCCTTGCTCCATGTGCTGTTTGGCAAGGTCGAACTTCTTCATGCGCTTATACAATCCGCCAAGATTTGCATGAAGATTCGATGCAAGGTGAGCATTTTCTGCTGTGACTTCGGGAAGAAGCGCCAGCGCATCTTTCTCTATTTTGATGGCCTTCTCGGTTTTGTTATGAAAAGTATCTTCATACAAAGCCGTGGAATCCAGTAATAAGGCACGGTCTGTAATTTTGCCGCAATTTGGATTGGAAAGCATTATTTTCAACTCTTGCAGCAGATAGGAAATACCGGGTTCGTAGCGATATTTTTCCATGTAGGGAATCGCATCTTCTATGAACAGCAGGAAAAAGGCTTCGTCATCCCGTTCCAGAATAGCAACGGCATTTTCTATGGTCTGGAATAAAATCTTGTAGTGAGCAGTGTCCTGTCCGTGCAGCAGGCATATCTGCTGGAGATTTTGCAGCAGTGTGCGGCAGTTTGTGACAGACGGTTTGGCATCGGTGACGGTAATTTCCTGCATCATCGGGTGCAGACCGATCATCCGCAGCGGCTTTTCCTGTATGAATCCCATCTCAATCATATCGTTGATGGTGTTCAAATCTGTTTGTCCAATCCATTCGGCAAAACACCGTGCCGGAATGCCAGTCAATGGAATCAGGGAAAGTCCCCTCAAGATATTCAGCTCACGCTCCGAAAGCTGATATAGCGAGAACAGCGTATGAATATGTTCGTAATAGGTGGCTTTCTGCCGGTGTCCATCCTTGTCAATACCGATTTTATCGGCAGCATCCATTGCTGTTTTCTCTGTTTGCAGTTTATGTAATACTTCATTTGGCAATAGGATGCCGTGTTCCAGCAGCCGTGCAGCAAGCTCTACTGCGAAAGTATGGGCATGAACGGCAGCAATGATCTGCTCTACGATGGCACGGTGATTCTGAGCATCGGAGTAAAAGTGCGAAAACAAATCGAACAGAGCGTTTGAATCCGTGATCTCCTCCAGCAGATAATCACTGCGCCCAGCAATCTTGCTGCGGGTCGTAAATAGAATATGACAGCGATATTTCAGCACGACCGAAAGAAAACTGTCCTGCGTTTCGGTTGTGTTGAAGTTATCAATGATGAACAGTGTATCTTCCTTCAGGGAACGCAGGAATTGATTATGCCGACGAAACCGTTCTTTCGGTGAAAGCGTGGGCAGATCGTCCACAAAATCCATATCGGTAATATCCTGCATCAGATCGCCGCTGTAAGTTAGATAGAGAATGTTTGTATATTCTTTCCGGTATTGCGCTGCATAGGCTTTGGCGAGTTCGCTCTTGCCGATACCGGCAATGCCGTATAAGAACACTTTGCTCTCTGCTTCAAGCAGCGTATGAAGCTGTTCCAATTCCGCTGACCGTCCGCAGAACCATTTGCACGGTTTGGGAACAACGCCGCCGAGAACATAATCACGAATGACAGGGGAAAGCCGCCCCTGCACCAGCAGTTCTTTTGTCTGTGCATCCCGCTTGACGAAGCTGCGTTCTACCGCGAACAGCAGAATACCTGAAAGAAAAGCCGCTTCCTCAGCAGGCGTATGACAGGGATAGCCATACAGCAAAGTCCTCTTTTTCTGTTCAGAAATGCTGCCATCATAAAGCACCAGCTCGTAGATCATCTGCGTGACCATACCTGTGTCAACGATGAGCGGAATGATATTCTTTTCAATATCGTCTGTTAATTCCTTGTGACGGGCAGCGTTCAGATAATAAGAGATGATTTGCGGACTGAGCTTCGCCTGACCATTCAGCCAGCGGCAGACTTGACCGTTATCCAAAATCAGTTTTTCACCATCGTCGCTTCGAAAAAAGCCTTCAAATAAGCGGTATAGCATTTCGGATTGGTCAAGCCCCCGCTCATCGCTGATATACTCGCGGATGATCTTCATTGCGGAGCAGAAGTCGCAGCGTTCCATAGTCCTCATCTCCCTTGTGCCGTGTTTATCAATTTGCCGTCAGTCCAAGCTCAATGTGTTTCGCCTGTTCTTTCTATAAACTTGAAATTGAACAGAAGCGGTACTTGATTATGATAATTATAGCATACCGCCTGTACCAAAGAAAGAACATCTATTCGGGAATTTGCACTACACAAAGCCGCATGGATACGGTATAATGGAATCAGCAAATGTCCTGAATCGCTGTTTGGAAAGGACGGCTATGGCTAAGAAAAAACAGCAGAACAGGATCACAGCTTTATATTGCAGACTCAGCAGAGATGATGAACTCAGCGGGGAGAGCATGAGCATCCAAACGCAGAAAACCATGCTTGCCCGATTCGCGGGAGAACACGGACTGACGAACTGCCAGTATTTCGTGGATGACGGCTATTCAGGAACCAATTTTGAGCGTCCAGACTTCATGCGGATGATTGAGCTGGTAGAGCAGGGACAAATCGGGACGGTCATTGTAAAAGACCTTTCCCGCATGGGCCGAAACTATCTGCAAACCGGGTATTACACGGAAGTGATTTTCCCGGAACACGATGTCCGTTTCATTGCCATTAACGATAATGTGGATTCAGACAAGGGCGAAAACGAATTTGCTCCTATCAAAAATCTCATGAACGAATGGTATGCGAAAGATTGCAGCCGCAAGGTGCGGTCGGCATTTCGGACAAAGGCAAAAAACGGAGAATATACCGGCGGTTATCCTGCATTCGGATACTGCAAGTCCCCAGAGGACAGGCATAAGCTGGTGCCGGATCAGTTTGCACCCGTTGTGCAGAGAATGTTTCAGATGGCTTTAGAGGGTGAAACCTGCTTCCATATCGCAAGGTATTTGGAAGCGGAGAAAATCCCGACGCCACGGGCGTATCTGATGAATACCGAGGGCAAGTATGTTGCCAACGAGCGGGTGAAGCATCCGTACAGCTGGGCAAAAACAACGGTGAATCAGATTCTGAGCAATCCGATTTATCTGGGCAAGCTGGTCAGTCAGCGGTACACAACACGCTCCTTCAAGGATAAGCGTATTATGGAGCGTCCTGAAAGTGAATGGGTCATCGTCGAGAACACCCACGAACCGCTGATTGATCAGGCTACCTTTGACACAGTGCAGGAACGCATCAAAATCAAGCAGCCTGCCACATGGGAGAACTCCGACAATATGTTCCGGGGATTGATGATTTGCGGCGGATGCAATACGCGGATGGTGTTTTCAACCCGCAAAGGCAGAAAGTCCAAGGGTCATTTCAGCTGCAACAAGCACCGGCGTTACGGCGGCAAGGAATGTTCCGCCCACTATATCACGCTGGAACAGGTAACAGAACTGCTGCTGGGTGACATTCAAAAACACGCAGCATTGGCAGCCGAAGACCGCGATGCTTATGTTGAGCATCTTATCCAACTTTCGGAGCGTGAATGGAACGGCACAAAAGCATCTCAGCAGAGAGAAGCTGATGCCTGCAAGCGCAGATTAGACGAGCTTGACACACTGCTTCAGCGAATCTATGAGGATCATGTGTTTGGTCGGCTTTCCGATGAACGCTACGCCGCTATGTCTGCCAACTATGAAGCTGAAATGACAGAACTGAAAACGCACTATACGGAAATTCAGACGCAGCTATCTGCTTATGTGAGAAAAGCCCGCAGCGCAAAAGAATTTGCGGACTTGGTAGAACGATATACCAACATCACCGAAGTAACCGCCGAACTTCTGCATACCTTGGTCGAGAAGATCGTGGTGCATGAAAAAGAAGTGGTAGACGGACAAATCATTATGCGGGTGGATATTCACTACCGCTTCATCGGAAAAGTTGGTTCTATGGATGGCGAAAACTTGCAGACTCCCGGACTTCGCAGGAATGCGAAGCTGCTTGCAGAAGCAGGAGCTATTGCGGCTGCGGGAGCATAAGTCTATGCGGCGCGCGATAAACAAAACACGCCCGTTATTATCAAATATCCATTTTGGCAGATGACTGCCAAGAACCCAAACGCCACCTATGCCTGCATCAACCAAGGGCAGGCAGTTTACCCTCCAGAAATCGAGCAACGATCAATCTGCATGAATGCAGATATTGGACAGATTTTGCAAAACCTGTCCGATGCTGCAATTCAATAAAAGGAAGCAGTTCTACCACGCGCGTATTGTGTGATAGAACTGCTTCTTTTGCATTTTCA
>OIYO01000777.1_pt1 | contig 22973 bp, 17 predicted proteins | sample 1588191 | NCBI WGS metagenome assembly OIYO01 (sample SAMN03283275) | human gut metagenome | biome: human-associated habitat; material: feces | host: Homo sapiens | place: Peru | collected 2012 | reverse complement strand
TGGTTAGCTTATCCTTCCATACCGGATCATAACCATAGGGAATGGTCTGAAGCGCCGTACCAAGCGTGCCCGTAGTATAGGCATAGCGAACCTTAGAGGTAATATTACCACCACGGTCATAGTTATATACCCAGGTAGCGCCTTCCAGGGGATCGTTCACACGAATCAGTTGGCCAATCTTATCATAAACATAAGTTACGGTTTGCGTACCGCGGACAGCTGCAATGATGTTGCCATTGTCATCGTAAGTATAGCTGCAGCTTTCATTATTGCTCTGGGCAATGCTCTCTACCAGCGGCGTAGTGCTGCCTGGGCCGTAGCCTCCATCTACATAATTGTAGGTGATTGTCGTACCAGTACCACCAACCGCAAGCGTGCGACTGCTGATGCGGCCAAGTGCATCATATACATAAGAGACTTTGTTATTTGCATCGCCAAAGGTCATCAGAGTCGGCTTGTTTTCCTTATCATAGGTGAAATTGGTCTGATAAGCAGTTCTGTTCGAACCAACTTTTTCCTTGAAAGTTTTCAGGTTATTGTATTCGTCGTATTCAACTTCACCAGTATACAAATGAGTAGTGTTCATCATATGCGTAATGCGCATAGGACGGTTCGATGCATCGTATTCACTCTTGGTGACGCAATGCTGGAAATTATCCGTCACCTGTGCTACCTGGCCATTAGCACCGTACTCATAAAGGAACGCATCCTCATCATGGAAATCGTACTGTACGCCTTTCAAGCGTTTATACTCATCATATGAATAGCGCATCTCCATGGGGCTATCTGACGAGGTGTTGCCATATACAATCTTCTGCAAGGTGCCATCTGGGTTATAGACATTTTCAGACAATTGCTGAGACCCTACCTTAACAGTAGTGGGCCGCCCCGCAGCATCATAAGCGAAGTTGTATTGCACATCGCAAGCAGTATCACTGTCAGTATTATGGCTAACTTGCATCAGCTTATCATTCGCATAACTGTAAGCATTTTTATACGTCTTACCGTCTGCCGTCGTATGCACATCTGTTACGCGCTTCATGATATCATAAGCATAGTTAACCGTCTGGCCATTGGGATTCTGTACACTTGTCAAGGTGCTTGTGGCCGGATCGATATTGCTGGTGACCACTTTGCCGCGAGCGTCCGCTTGCGTAGCCACATAGTTCTGATCAGCAGTATATGTGATTTCGCCTTTAATGAACGCACTGGCCGTGCTGTTTTGCGTCTGTTGCGTCAGCACATTTCCTTTATTATCATACGCATATGTGTGCTGAATGTCAAGCGGCGACGTCGATTTTACAAGCAGGTGCTTTTTCTTTTCTTCAGCGGTCGCACCGTATTCCAGAGTATACTTATCAGACGCAGGCCGTCCAGGCTGACGATAGGTAAGCAAGTTATTATAATCGTCATACGTTGCATAGCTCTGCATAGAAGCCAGGTTTTTGGTGCTGGTAACATTTCCCTTGTCATCGTAAGCGAAGGTTTTACCGAATTCTTCCTTATGCAGGAACAGACCGTTGAACTCAGCATAATTGATATTGCGCTCATAGTCCACGTTAAAACGGATACTGGTATAGTTGCAAGGAGCAATTACAGGCCCTGCTGCAAACTGCCAATCCGTCCATTCTTCACTCCATTCAATCGATTCGCTATTTACGCGCGTTGAAGTGCCGGACTTGAGAAATGCTACACGAATGTTATAGCGGAAATTTTCACCCTTATGAGGCTTAGAAAAATTCAACGACCAACCGCCAGCAGAGAATACATCGCCCTGGTTGCCAGAAGCTGAAATATCCTGATAGATTCCCGCATACTTGGTACGGCCGGTACCATACATACGCATCGTATTGGAAGAAAGCCCTTCTGGCTTCGTACCAGTGCAAGAAGGATAAACAATATCCATACTGGTATTTGAGCTGTTTTTATTCCAACCAGTGGGATATGCACCAGAATTCAGGGTAAAGTCGCCGTTAATTAGCATATTATAGCTATTGGCAACGGATCCTTCCTCCAGCTGTGCACAGTCGAACCAAGCGGAAGGATAAATACCATTTGCTGCGCCAGCACACAATACTACCTGAATCGTATTGCCCGCATTTTCAGGAACAGTAAAGGTGTAGCTGAGGCGGGAGAAATCATCCGTCAACTGATTCATCATAGAAGGAGCATGCACCCACTGAGAAACGCCGGATGCATCAGTATATACATAGGCAACCCAAACGTCAATTGCTCCAGATTTGCGTACATAGAAAGAGAAAGTATACGTTTTACCGGGAGTAATAACTACACTTTGCTTGGCGGTATGCATATAGGTAACGCCCTGCGTTGTAATCTTCAACGACTTTGCTCCCATATACTTGCTATCCGTACTGTCCACCTCTTCATGCTTATGAAGCGGCAAATGTAGAATGGATAACCCCATCGCTCCAGCCAGCATTTCAGCCTTACGCAGTTCCGGGTGATCCAGCGCGCCGGGGATACAGGCTGCCCAGATGTTTTCAGCTTCCATGTCGATTTTCGCCGCAGTAAAATATGGGGTAAGAAATGGGCTCAGCAATGTCATGCCGCTTCGCTCCGGGCCGTCCGTCACTGAGGTCAGCTCTTCTATTGTGCCAGTCAGTGGTCCGGGCTGCTCGGCAGAGAACCAGAAGCACAGATATCCGCGCCATTCCCGTTTTCCCTTTGCAGTGCTAAGCAGCAGGGTCACACTGACGTCCGCCCAAAAATTGAGCCGGTCCATGCGCCAGTAATTCACGCCCTTGAAGGTGCATACTTCCCGGTTGATCGTCCTATTGGTAAAAGAAAAGCCGACAATCCGTTCCAACATCCCGCTGCGCAGGCTGTTATTGAGGTAAGCATACATCTGCAGCCGGTAATGCGCAAAAAGGTACTTTGTCATTGATACAACGACCGGCACGATCATTTTCTGGCTGCCGTCTACCACTGTATTCGGCTGCGGCGCAATGCCATCTGAGCAGTTCTCGATCTCCGGCTGTGTGTTCTCATAAATATCATTTTTCCTTGCAATGGGAACGGAACTTCTGACAAGTTCAGCGTCTTTGTATTCCTTCAGGCACACGCGCATTTTACCTCCTGTACCATGGTACTCCCAGCTCTCGCATTCTTTGCTTTGCATTTATTCTACAGGGGATTATACGCGGTGTCAAGCGCAAATCACGCTATATGTGATATTTTGATATTGCATTTCACAATGCATTGTGTTACAATGAGAACAACAGAGGATGCTGCTGCGCTTCTTGAACGCTGAGCATCCTGCTCAGGCAGCAGTAATCCCGCCCTCAGGAGGTACGATGATGACCATCAGCAGATTACCGAGCGCCCCAGCTGAGCCGAAAGCCGCGTATGCCTTTGGCGATGTAATCCGCAAATATCGCACCCGCGCAAAATACAATCAGCGGGAGCTTGCAAAGCTCATGGGGGTAAACCAGAATAGTATCTGCAACTGGGAGACAGACAAGCGGCTGCCGGATGCACAGACCCTGCGCAGGCTCTGCATGCTTCTGGATATCCCGCTGTATGAGTTCTTCGGCATGGAGGACAGGCACAGCGGACTGTCCGAGCATGAGCAGCGCCTTCTGGACTTTTACCGTTCTTTGGATGATAATGGGAAAGAAGACCTCGAGACCTTTGCGGAAGCCATGAGCGGCAATGTTCACAAGCGGAATCTCCGCATGGCGCTGGAGCGGATGAACAGCGTAAAGGATCTTGGACGCGCAGCGGCTGCAGGCGACGGCGCCGATTGGGAGGACCATCCCGAAAGCGAAGCATGCGTTCTCTATAACAGCCATGCAGTTTCCGAAGCTGATGAGATCATCACGGTCTGCGGCCAGAGCATGGAGCCGCAGTTCCATGATGGCGACCGGGTTCTGGTGCAGTACTGCTCCGAGCTCAGCTATGGCGATATTGGTATTTTCTATGTTCCTGGCATGGGCGGCGTGATCAAGCAGGTTGCTCATGATCGTCTGCACTCGCTGAACCCGGATTACGATGATATCTTTCCTTATGAAGATGGCGCGAAGGTCATTGGACGGGTGCTGGGAAAGATCACGGCGGATATGGTTCCCGATACGGCAGATCGGGCGCTTTATCTGGAAGCGCGCGAAAGCCGCTGATTCCGCTGGGGAGGGTTCTCATGAAAGGTGTAGAATCGTTAAAAGCACAGCGCCCTCCGCATATGGAGCGCATCTATGTGAAGGTTAATTCTGATTTTGACGCTACGGGCTATATACAGCCGCGCTCCATTACCTGGGCGGATGGCAGAACCTTCAAGATTGACGCCATCAAGGATTATCGCCCGGCGGCGTGCTACCGGCAGGGGGCGGAGGGATCCTGCTATACGGTGATGATCAAAGGCCAGGAGCGCCGCCTGTTCTTTGAATGGACAAACGCATCCTTTGCCAGCCGGGTCGCCCGCTGGTACGTTGAAGCCGCGGCAGAAGCAAACTGATTGATAAACAAAAAGGAGAAAATATTATGTTTAAATTGCATTCAGACTACAAACCAACAGGCGACCAGCCACAAGCAATTGAATATTTAAGCAAAGGTATAGAAGCAGGTAAAAAATTTCAAACTCTTCTAGGAGTTACAGGCTCTGGAAAAACTTTTACAATGGCAAATATAATTGAAAAAGTCCAAAAACCTACACTAGTATTAGCACATAACAAAACATTAGCACGGTCAATTATATTCAGAATTCAAAGAATTTTTCCCTGAAAATAATGTTGAGTATTTTGTAAGCTATTATGACTATTACCAACCAGAAAGCTATATTCCATCTTCTGACACATATATTGAAAAAGATGCTTCAATAAATGATGAAATTGATAAACTTCGCCATTCTGCAACAGCTTCATTATTTGAGACAAGAGATGTAATAATTGTTGCTTCTGTTTCATGTATTTATGGTTTAGGTGACCCTATCGATTATGAACATATGATAGTCTCTTTAAGACCTGGTATGCAAAAATCTCGTGAAGAAATCATGAAAAAACTAGTTAATATGCAATATTCTAGAAATGAAATAGATTTTAAGAGAGGTACTTTCCGTGCTAAAGGTGATATTTTAGAAATTTATCCATCTGACCAAAGTGAATCTGCAATTCGTGTTGAATTCTGGGGCGATGAAATTGAAAAAGTTCAAGAAATTAACCCTTTAACTGGAAAAGCTATAGCCGAAAGAAAACATGTTATGGTCTTCCCTAATTCTCACTATGTAACTACTTCAGATAAAATGGAGCGTGCTCTTGTTACTATTGATGAGGAATTGCAAGAAAGAATAAAATATTTTAAAGATAATAATAAACTAATTGAAGCTCAAAGAATTGAAGAAAGAACAAATTTTGATATGGAAATGATGAAGGAAACTGGCTTTTGTCAAGGTATAGAAAACTATTCAAGACATATAAGTGGCAGACCTGCTGGTTCTCCTCCTTTTACCCTATTTGACTATATTCCAAAAGATTTTCTTTTATTAATTGATGAATCACATGCTACAATTCCACAGGTTAGAGCTATGTATAATGGTGACCGTGCACGTAAAGATTCTTTAGTTAATTATGGTTTTAGACTACCTTCTGCTTATGATAATAGGCCTTTAAAATTTGAAGAATTTGAACAAAGAATAAATCAAGTCGTTTTTGTTAGTGCAACACCTGCTGATTATGAAAAAGAACATTCAAAAGAAAATGTTGTTGAGCAAATTATTAGGCCAACTGGACTTTTAGACCCTAAAATTGAAGTTAGACCAGTTACTAATCAAATTGATGATTTAATTGAACAAATTAGAATTAGAGTTGAAAGAAAAGAAAGAGTTTTGGTTACAACTTTGACAAAAAAAATGGCTGAAGATTTAACATCTTACTTGCAAAGTTTAGATATAAAAGTAAATTATATGCATTCAGATATCAAAGCACTAGAAAGAATGGAAATTATAAGGAATTTAAGACTTGGTGAATTTGATGTTTTGGTTGGTATAAATCTTTTAAGAGAAGGTTTGGATATTCCTGAAGTTTCATTGGTTGCAATTTTAGATGCTGATAAAGAAGGCTTTTTACGTTCAGAACGTTCTTTAATTCAAACTATTGGACGTGCTGCTAGAAATACTGATGGTACTGTTATTATGTATGCAGATGAACTTACAGATTCTATGGAAAAAGCAATTTCTGAAACTAATAGAAGAAGAAAAATTCAAGAGGAATATAATTTAAAACATGGTATTACACCTAAAACAATACAAAAATCTGTTAGAGATACTATTAGTATTACTAAACAAGAAGATATTGGTGTTGAGTTTAAAATGGAAAATCCTGATGATATTAAAAATACAATTAATGAATTAACTGATGAAATGCTTAAATATGCTGCTTCTATGGAATTTGAGAAGGCTGCTGAAATTAGAGATAAAATTAAGGAATTGGAAAAAATATTATAAAAATGGATTGCTAAACAGCAATCCATTTTCTAATAAATTAAATACATTTCGACTTTTACTATAATTACATTGCTTTTCTGTATAATTCAATAAAGTCTTCTTTACTTACTTCTCTTGGATTTCCTGGTTTGCAAGGATCTTCCATAGCTTTATCAGCAAGCATTTCTAAATCTTCTTCTTTTACTCCATAATCTTTTATTGTTTGAGTTATTCCAACAGCCTTAGAAAGTTCGCTTATCATCCATACAAATGTATTTATAACATCTTGGTCATTTAAGTTTGCAGCATCTGGTCTTCCTATTTCGCATAAAATTTCTCTAAATCTTTGAGCAGTTGCTGGGTCTTCCCCATTAAATCTCATAACTGTTGGTAAAAGCATAGCATTTGCAATTCCATGTGGTGTATCATATACAGCTCCTAATTGATGTGCCATTGAGTGTACTATTCCAAGTCCAACATTACTAAATCCCATTCCTGCAATATATTGAGCCATACCCATTTTATCAATTGCTTCTGGGTCTTTGTCATTTACAGCTGCTGGCAAATATTTAAATATCATTTTTATAGCCTTCATATGGAACATATCAGATATTTCATTATGAGCTTTTGTAATATATCCTTCAACAGCATGTGTTAATGCATCCATGCCTGTTGCTGCTGCAAGTGATTTTGGCATTGATGCCATTAAATCTGAATCTACAATTGCAACAATTGGAATATCATTTGGGTCTACACATACCATTTTTATTTTTCTTTCTTCATCTGTTATTACATAATTTATTGTAACTTCTGCTGCTGTTCCAGCTGTTGTTGGAAGTGCTATAATTGGCATTCCTCTATTTACTGTATTAGATAATCCATTTAGAGATTTTATATCAGCTCTATCTGGGTTTGTCATTACAATTGAAATTCCTTTAGATGTGTCTATACTTGAACCTCCACCTACTGCAACAATAACATCAGCTTTAGATTTTTTACATGCTTCTACACCATCTGTTACATTTTTTATTGTTGGGTTTGGTTTTATTTCATCATATAAAGTATATTCTATTTTTGCACCCTTTAATATTTTTTCTACTTTTGCTGTAACCCCTGCTTCTACTAGTGATTTGTCACTTACTAGAAATACTTTTTTAAATCCTCTCTTTTTAATTTCTTCTACTAGAGTTTCTCTAGCATTCTCTCCAAAATAAGATGTTTCATTTAAGACAAATTTTATTGCCATTTTACATTCCTCCTTCTGCTAAGCTAATTATAAATTTGAAAATCTAATCATTTTTCAATTTATAAATGCTTGTAGCTTTTCTTTTGAATTTATATCAATTTTAGCTAACATATTAGTCACCTAAATTAATACCTACACTTCTTGCAGTTTTTACTAAGTCATCATCCATAGTAACTTTTCTTTGATTACTTTCGGCTGTATTTCCTGAAACAGCTCCAATTTCTTTATTTTGACCTACAACATCTTCTAAAGATGCATAGTCTACTTTTCCATTTTTAATAACAACTAAATTTCCGAATTTTTCTTCTATTGCTAATCTCATTGCAGCAGTTCCGTATTTTGTTGAAAGTACTCTATCAAATGCAGTTGGTGTTCCACCTCTTTGCATATATCCTAAAATTGTATTTCTTGCTTCTAATCCTGTTAATTCTTGTAATTGTTTTGCTACTTTTTCTCCTACTCCACCAAGTTTTGTGTTGTCTACACCTTTTCCGTTATCTCTAACATTTTCAACAGTTATTTCACCATCTTTTGGTTTTGCACCTTCTGCAACAACTACTACACTAAAATTTTTGCCTCTTCCTTGTCTATTTTTTATTTTTTCAGCAACTCTGTTAATATCATATGGTATCTCTGGAATTAGTGCAACATCTGCTCCTCCTGCTATAGCTGATTCTAGTGCTATCCATCCAGCATATCTTCCCATAACTTCTAAAACCATTATTCTATGATGTGTTTCGCCAGTTGTATGAAGCCTATCAATTGCCTCCATTGCTACTGATACAGCTGTATTATATCCAAATGTTATTTCTGTACATGCAACATCATTATCAATTGTTTTTGGAACTCCTATTACATTTACTCCTTTTGTTGAAAAATCTCTTGCTGATTTTTGTGTTCCATCTCCTCCTAAAGTAAATATGCAATCAAATTCATCTTTTTTGATATTATCAACACATACATCAGATAAATCTTTATATTCTATGTTTCCATTTTCATCTACAACTTTATAATTAAATACATTTGCATTTGTTGATGAGCCTATTATTGAACCACCTTTTGGTAATATTCCTTCTGCATTTCCATTTTCAGCTGTACTTAATTTTACATATTCATTTTTTAATAGCCCATTATATCCGTCTATAAATCCATAGCATTCTACTCCACTATTTTCGGCTGTTTTTACAATACCTCTTATTACAGCGTTAAATCCTGCTACATCTCCTCCATTTGCTAATATTGCAACTTTTTTAATCATTTTTATTTCCTCCCTTTTGTCCTTTCACTTCGTTCATCATAAAATAAGAACATTTACTTTATGTTTACAGAATTTATTTCATAAATTCTGTATAAGATATCCGTAACTCATTCCATTTGAACGGCTATCTTAATTTCTTCATCTTCTTTAAGTTCTTTACTTAAAAATTGATATGCTCTTTTATCTTGTTTTATAGCAATTTCTGCTATTTCTTTATCATTTCTTAATCGTAAGCTTGCATATTTTACAATTAACCCTTTATTTTCTACTGCTGCTTTTACAACTTCTTTATCATCTCTTAATCTTTCACTAGCATAATATAAAGTTTGTCCATACGTTTTTACACTTGACATTATAACTTCTTTGTCTGCCTTTAATCTTTCAGACACATAACAAGCTGTCCATGGTGCTCCTTTTATCGCAAGTAATGCTATGTCTTTATTATCCCTTAATCTATTAGAGACAAATTCCATTGCTTCTCCATCTTGTTCTAATGCTGTTTTTACAATTTCCTCATCATCTTGAAATTCTGGTATTGTAAATTCTAAAAGCTTTCCTTTGTTTTTTACTGCTTGCAATACATATTCTCTGTTGTCTTTATTTGCTTTCATTTCTGTTACATCTGGATCTTCCATTTTAAATTTCATTCCTTCCTAAAGGTATAAATCCTGTTGAAAAAAGAATTTAATTTTTTACCTTTTTTCATTGAAACAATTTGAACTGTCCAAACTGCCTTATTTCTTTGCAATCAATGCTTTTATTTTTATTCCTTGCTCAGAAAACATTTTTTCATGTTCTGTCTCAATATTATTTTCAAAAATTGGCTCACTATGTAAATCATATGTTTTTGAAATTATCTTGAATCCACTTTCTTCAAAATATAACAAGCTTGAGTTGAATAAATCATCATCATCTGTTTTAAAATAAATTTCTCCATTATCAGATAAAAATTGTTTATATTTTTCAAGTTGCCTTGTATGTGTTAATCTCTTTTTTCTGTGTTTTCCTTTTGGCCATGGATTACAAAAATTGATATATATTCTTTGAATATTATCTTTTTCTTCTAAAATCATTAATATTCTTTCTATATCAAATCTTGTTAAAACAATATTATCTGGCTCTAAATTTTTTTCCTGATAAATTTGTTCTACATTTCTTTTTGCTAATCCTAACATTGCATCAACTAAATCTATTGCTATATAATTTATATCTAAATTACTTGATGCTAAATTTGCTATAAATTGACCTTTTCCACATCCCAACTCAAGATGTATTGGATTTTTTGGATTTTTAAAAAATTCTTTCCATTTTCCTTTCCATTCTTCTGGATTATCTATATAAAATTTGCTTGCTTCTAATTCTGGCCTTGCCCATTTTTTGTATCTTATTCTCATTTTTTTCACCAAAGAAATTATATACATATTTTCAAAAAAAGTAAAGGTAAAATTTGTATTTTTTATTAGAAGATGTTAAAATTAATTACAATGCACAAGTAATTTATTTAGAGTAGTTAAAATTTGATAATATATAAATAAAATTCTTTTGACGAATGTGATTGAAGAGTATCTTAAAAAATATTAAGTTGCGTGTTTGAGGGTGCGCAAAGTCGGAGAGGCTCAAACATGCAACTTTAGATTTTTTTAGAACTCGTATTGAACCGAGGAAAAATAATTTTATTTATATATTATCAAATTTTAACAGATTATTTTAAAGCAATGCATTGTAACACTATTATATTATTAATTTTAAGGAGCATAACTATGAAATTAGAATATACAATAAAAAACAATAAATTAAATATAAATCAAATATTACAAAATGAATTAAATATATCTTCAAGACTACTTTATAAACTAATAAAAAATGAACGAATTTTATTAAATGGTAATTCTTGTGATACAAGAAACTTTGCAAATATCGGAGATATTTTAACTGTTGATTTTAATTATGAAGAAGATAACTCCAATATTGTTCCTAACAAAATGGATTTAAATATTATTTTTGAAGATGAATGGATATTAATTATTAATAAACCTGCTGGTGTTGCAGTTCATCCTTCAATTTTGCACTATTCAGATTCTTTGTGTAATGGTGTTAGATTTTATTTTGATTCTATTGGTCTAAAAAAGAAAACTAGACCTGTAAATAGGCTTGATTTAAACACTTCTGGTTTAGTCGTTTTTGCTAAATGTGAATATATCCAAGAATGTTTGATTTCTCAAATGAAAGATAATATCTTCAAAAAAGAATATTTAGCTTTTTGTGAAGGACTTTTTAAAAACAAGACTGGTACTATTGATTTACCTATTGCTAGAAAAAATAATAGTATTATTGAAAGGTGCGTTTCTGATAATGGTCAACCTTCTGTTACTCATTATGAAGTTTTAAAAGAATTTGATAATTATAGTTTGGTTAAATGTATATTAGAAACTGGTAGAACTCATCAAATTAGGGTTCATATGTCTGCTGTTGGGCATCCTTTAATTGGTGATTCTTTATATGGTTCTATTTCTGATTTTATTGATAGACAGGCTTTGCATTGCTATAAATTGCAATTTGTACATCCTATTACTAAAAAGTGTATGGATTTTTGTGGTGAATTACCACTAGATTTTAAAAAATTAGAAGAGTAAATCTGTAAGCCGGGTTCTGTCGTTTAAAATAGTCATTTATCTAGGATATATATTGCTATATATCTCAAGCCACGCAATTCAAGAAGGTGCCGAGCAGGCTTAATCTTCTTTGTTAGGTGTTGCTCCAGATGGGGTTTACACAGCCCTCTATGTCACCATAAAGGCGGTGAGCTCTTACCTCGCCTTTTCACCCTTACCCTTAATGGGCGGTTATTTTCTGTTGTACTTTCCTTAGGGTCGCCCCCACTAGACGTTATCTAGCATCATTGCTCTATGGAGCCCGGACTTTCCTCTCGTAGTTCCTTTCGGAATTTACCAGCGACTATTCAATTTACTCTATTTGAGATTATATCATATATTTTGTAATTCTTCTAGTAGATTTTTATATTTTATTAAAAAAACTTCTTTATCTTTTAGTGTAATGGCATTTTGTAGTTCATTTATCATTACATTTGCTTTATTTATTATATTGTACTGACTTCCACTTTCTTTGTTATCTATACTTGTAACAAGCTTTGAAAATTCCTGTATTGCAGTATTAATATTATCCGAAATTGTACTCCATTCTTCCTTTTCCAAAATGCTGTATGCTTTAAATATATTATTCTTAATTTTTATTAATGCTTTTTCCTTTTCGTCATCTGTACAATTTTCTACAAATTTTGGCAAATAATCATATAAAATTGATAATTCCTTTAAAGTATTCTCTTTGTTTTCTTCTTTTACTGCTTTTGTCAAATTATCATATTCTTTATTAAAATTTGAAACATCCTGCTGATTTACTGAAGTTTGATATAAATCAAGAGTCATTGGATATAAGGATGTATATATTTTCTCAACATCATTTTTTATTTGTTTCCAATCAATTTCGTCGTCTTTTGTTAGCACACCTACTTCTTCTAATTTATATTTTTTATTTTCTTCTGTTGAACTCGACTCTTCTGAATTTTCTGATTTTTCGGAGTTGCTTTTTCCATTACCAGTAGATTTTTGGCTTGAACTTGATGATTGACTTTCATTTTTTTCTTTTTTTATTTCACTTGAAGAAATTTTATAATTTTCAAAGCTTATATTATTTAATTGATTAAATAAATTTTGAAATTCACTTTCTAAACGTTTTACTTCTGCTAAGGCTTTTTCTCCTATATTTTTATCTGAACTATTTTTACCAGAAACTTTATAAATAAAAAATCCTGATAGTAAAATAATTAATATTAAAGCTATATATGCAATTTTAGTGTATTTTTTCAAAATATAACCTCCACCATAAATCAAATTTTCTTTATTTTTATTATTATCAATTTTGTTTAAACTATTCTAAATTTATTTTTTAGGTATATTTTAAAAATTTAATAATATAATAATTAATAATGAATACATAAAATGGGAGAAAATTATGGTTTCTGTTAATTTATATAGTACAAATTCAAAAGAATTAGAAAGGTTTTTAGGTTCTTTTTATAATTCTTCTTTTAATATAAATAATGATTTAAATTGGGAGCATAAATACGAAAATCCAATTGAACTTACTGAAATAATTGGTGCTTTTGTGGATAATTTTGAAGATTTTAAAATTACTATGTGGGTTTCTTTGGATAAGGGTGTATATATTCATGTAACTAAGGATAATGGTGATGGTTTAATTAAATATTTGTATGAAAGATATCCTTATTAAAAAAAGGATAAAAGATGGTCCTGTACAAGGCTTCTGGACTCTTTTATCCCTTTTTTCTTTATTCTTCTGTTTCTAAATGTTCTACAGTTTCATCATGATTTTCATCAACATCAGACTCTACTGAAACAGTTTTCTCTAGATCTGATTTTTCTTCTTGTTTAGTACCACATTTTGGACAGAATTGTACATCTTTTTCTATTTCTGTATAACAATTTGGGCATTGTCTTTTATCTTTTAATTCTAAGCATTCTTTTAAAATTGAATCTATTTCATCACTTAAGCAATCTATTTTTGTACATTGTTCTTCTAATTCATTAGAAATGTCCTGTTTTTCTTCTCTTACATGATTTTCATAAACTTTCTTTCCGATTTCTTCATATATATCATTAATTTCAGATTTTAATTCTCCCATTTTCATTCTAAGTTTAGCTTCTTTTGCTAATTTTCCTGTTTTATCAGCTGTTACTTTGCATGCTTCACTTGCTTTTTTTCCTAATTTATTTAAAAAATCCATATATATTCCTCCCTCAATTGTGTCAAAAGGGACGCCCTTTTTTGACACGTTTTTATTATCAATATTATTCCATATATTTTTATATTTTATTCCATTTTTTTATCTCTTGTCATTAAGTTTTTTACTGCTTCTTTTGGATCTAAGTTTTCATATAAAACTTTATATACTGTTTCTACAATAGGCATTTCTATATTATGTAATTTTCCAAGTTCATAAGCAACTTCAATATTGTCTATGCTTTCAATTACCATTCCAACTTCTTTTTTTGTATCTTCAAGTGACATTCCTTGTCCTATTAAAAATCCTGCTTTTCTATTTCTACTATGTTCACTTAGGCATGTTACTATTAAATCTCCAAGCCCACTTAGTCCATAAAATGTTTCTTCTTTTCCGCCTAATTCTACACCTAATCTTGTGATTTCTTTTAGTCCTCTTGTTATTAACGCTGCAAAACTGTTATCTCCAAGACCTATTCCTGCTGCTACACCTGCGCAAAATGCTATTATATTTTTTAATGCTCCGCCTAATTCTACTCCTTTTACATCATTTGATGTATATATTCTCATTTTTTCTGACATGAATGTGTCTTGTACTAATTTTAATATATTTTGATGTTCAGATGCTATTACTAACGCTGTTGGTATCGCTGCAGATACTTCTTCTGCATGGCTTGGTCCTGATAATACTCCAACTTTAGCTTCAGGCATTTCATCTAGTATAACTTCATCTAACGTTTCTAATGTTTCTTTTTCAAAACCTTTTCCACATATGATAATTGGCTTATTTCCAACATATTGTTTATATTGTTTAAATGTGCTTCTTGTGAATTTTGAAGGTGTAACATGTAAAATAAGTTCACTATCATTTATTACTTCTTCAAAATCTGTTGAGCAAGATATATTTTCAGGTAAAACTAATCCTGGTAAAAATTTGCATCTTTTTTCATTATTTATGATGTCTCTTTCTTCTTCCATAAAAGACCATATTCTTACATCGTTTCCTACACTTGCTAAATGTACAGCTAATGCAACTCCCCAGCTTCCACTTCCTATTATAGCTATATTTTTCATATAAAATTTCATTCCTTTCTCACTTTGTTTCTTTTGTTATAATTCAACTTCTGATATAAGACATCAGCTTTCTAACATCTAACATCCAACTTCTAACTTCCAATTTTCAGCATCTAGTCTTTCTTACTAAAACTCAATTTATTTTCAGTTCCATTTAAAATTCTTTTTATATTCTCTCTATGATTATATAAAACAATTATTGCTAATATTACACTATATATAAAATAAACATTTCCGCTTTTACCTTCTGTTAATACTGTATAATGTTCATTTATAAATAATGTTAAAACTGGAAATAAAATTGCTGCCGCACAAGAACCTAAAGAAACCATTTTAGTTAGAGCCATTAAAACTAATGCAAATACTAAACAAATTAATCCTATTTGCCAGTTACTCATAAGTAATACTCCTAAAGATGTTGCAACACCTTTTCCTCCTTTAAATCCAAAAAATACTGGGAAAGTATGTCCTAATACAACTGCAATACCTGCAATTTGTAAAAGTAATTCTCTGTCTAAATTTTTAACAATATTTCCTATAATCATTGCTATTCCTATTGAAACTACTCCTTTTAAAATGTCACATACTAAAGTGATTGCTGCTGCTTTTTTTCCTACAGAACGCAACATATTTGTCGTTCCAGCGTTTCCACTTCCTTTTTCTCTTACATCAAATCCTGCCACTTTTTTACTAATTATAATTGAAAAATTTATACTTCCTATTAAATACGCAATTATTGCTACAATAATATAACTTGCCATATTTATACCTCTCTTTCATTTTTTTCTCTTGCTATAATTCTTACTGGTGTTCCTTCTAATCCAAATTCTTTTCTTATTTGATTTACTAAATATCTTTGATAAGAAAAATGGAATAATTCTTTATTATTAACAAAAATAACAAATGTTGGTGGTTTTGTTGAAGCTTGTGTTCCATAATATATTTTTAGTCTTTTTCCTTTATCTGTTGGTGGTTGAACAATTGCTATTGCTTCATTTATTACTTGATTTAATACTGATGTTGATACCCTTAATGCATTTTGTTTTGCTACATTATTTATCATTTCAAATAATTTGTCTACTCTTTGTCCTGTTTTTGCTGATATAAAAATAATTGGTGCATATGATAAATATGATAATTTTTCATAAACTTCTTTTTTATATTTTTCTAAAGTTCCTGTTGTTTTTTCATATTCATCCCATTTGTTTACGACTATTATTACACCTTTTCCTGCTTCATGAGCTTCACCTGCTATTTTAGCATCTTGATCTGTTATACCATCATTTGCATCTATCATCATCAAGCATACATCTGCTCTTTCTATTGCTAATAAGCTTCTTTGTACACTATATTTTTCAATAGATTCATTTACTTTGCTTTTCTTTCTTATTCCTGCTGTATCTATTAAAATATATTTACCATGTTCATTTTCAAATGGTGAATCTATTGCATCTCTAGTAGTTCCTGCAATATTGCTTACTATTGTTCTTTTTTCTCCTAATATTTTATTTATAAGAGATGATTTTCCTACATTTGGCTTTCCTATTACAGCCACTTTTATTATTTCATCATCATCTTCTGAATCATCTTTTTCAGGAAAATGTTCATATACAGCATCTAATACATCTCCTATTCCTAGTGCATTTGTTGCTGATATAGGATGTGGTTCACCTATTCCTAAATTATAAAATTCATATGCTTCTTGGCTGTCTTTATCATAATTGTCTGCTTTGTTGCAAACTAGTACTATTGGCTTACCTGATTTTTTTAGCATTAAAGCAATTTCTCTATCAGCAGCAGTTACTCCTTGTCTTATATCTGTTAAAAATATAATTACATCAGCCATTGCTATTGCTAAATTTGCTTGTTCTCTCATTTGAGATAAAATTATATCTTCTGAATCTGGTTCAATACCGCCTGTGTCAACTAGTGTAAAATTTCTTCCACGCCAGTTCGTTTCTGCATAAATTCTGTCTCTTGTAACACCTGGTGTGTCTTGAACTATTGATATTCTACTTCCTGCCAAATAGTTAAAAAATGTTGATTTTCCTACATTTGGCTTTCCTATTATCGCTACTATTGGTTTTGACATATTATTCCTTCCTTTGTCCCAAAAGGGACGGTTCTTTTTGGGACATTTTTATATTTTATTTTCTTATTGAAACCTAATGTCCCAACAAGAACCGTCCCTTTTGGGACATTATCTTCCGGCCGCCGCCGCCACCGGCCACCGTCCTCCTCCTCCGCCTCCGGAGAAGCCACCGCCTCCACCAGAACCTGATGAAGCTGTTGCTGATGCTATAGATGAACTTATTGCATTAGAAAAACTTGAGCTAAAGTTTGTGTGCATCATTACATTTATATATGAATATGTTGCCATATTTGTTGTTACTTCATCAAAGTTTGGATATATTATTTTTAGTTGTTTTATAACTTTATCTGCTATTCCAAATGCTGTTGCATAAACTAAATATTTTTCCCATATAACTAATTCTGGTACTTCTCTTTTGTCTAACATTGAAAAGTCTTCCATATATTTTTTTAAGCCTTTCCATTGTTCTTGCATATCAACACCTTTTTGTGTTAATACATTTAATTTTTTTGCAATTTTGCCACACATTATTGCATTTATTATAAATATAATTATTGGTATTATAAATACAATAAATGTAAACCACAACATAAATATTGTCGCTAATATATAACCAGTTTGAATGTCTTTATATTTATAATATTCTTTTTGTATTTCTGAATCTATGATCTCTTCTTTAATAAGTTGATTATTAACTGCATTATAAGTTCCTTTTAATAAGCTTTCTATTTTTGATGGATGATTTTCTATATATTTTTCTAATTCTTTTAAGGTTATCACTTCTTTTCCTTTTGCTGCATCTCTTACAAATGTCATTACACGTTCTTCATCTGATTTTAATCCATCACTTACTTGTTTTAAAATATGGATATTTATAACATCTTTTCCTTTTTCATTTTTTTCTTGTTTTATTTCTAAATATCCTTTTAATGATAAATCAAGCATTGTTGCTGAAAAAATCTTTCCAAAATTTGTTGCTGTAAATTCCTTCATATTTCCATTTAAAGTTTTTACTGATTCTCCTGGAGTTGAGTTTTCATCTGGTAAATCTCTGTAATATTCTAACTTTGTTGTTGGTTCATATTTTTTTAATTCTTTAATTTTTTTGAAATATTTTATTAATTTTTTTAAATATACAATAATTAATATTATATTAATTAATATATACACTATAAATAATATAATAGGTAAATACTTGTCAATCCATTCTTGTCTTTCCCTTTTTGCATTTGCTGCATCTGCCCATTTAGTTTCTTCTTTAATTGCTGTTTGTAAAATTTCTTTGTTTTTAGTTTTTTTTGAAATTGTTATTAATTCTGTTGGAAATAATGTTCTTATTTCTACATATCTTCCACTTCTAAAATTGTTTATTTCAAATTCGATTTTGTTAGCATCTGTTGCATATATTGTTCCATTTAAGTCTTCTGTATGTCCCCAAACTTTAATGTCATCTTTATTTGAAACATTTGATGGTAAATAAATTGTTCCTGTTATTTTGTCACTATCAATTTCAAAATTTTCTCCTACAAATTGCCAATATAATTCTGCATAATCATTATATTTTGTTATTGCGTCTTGTACTGTATATGAGATTTCATACTTTCTTGTTGCACTACTGTTATCCAAGCCTACGCCCCAACCGATTTCAAAGTCACCATCTTCGTTTTCAGTTCCATAGTAATAATTTTTTGTAACATGATATGCCCAATTATTAGTTTTTGTAAAATTCTTTGTTGCTCCACTTGTTATTTCTTTTACTGTTACATTTGTTATTCCTGAATATTTACTAGAATCCTTTTTGAATGATTTGTATAGTGTGTTTGTGTGGCTTATGTATATATCCCACGTTTCTGTGACATCCATACTTCCATCATTATTTATTTGTGCTTCAAAATCTAGATTATTTAGTTCTAAAGTCCCAGCATTTGATTTTACTGTACCTACTAATATAAATGCTAATGCAAATATTAGTATATACAAAATCTTTCTTGTATTTTTCATAGATTTTCCCCTCTCTTTTTTTCATAATTATTTTACTATATTAATTTAGAAAAAGCAAGGAAATTATTGACAAATCTTAAGCTCCAAATATATAATGGAGCGAAGCGTAGTGATTTGTAGAATAAAATTTTTTATTCTATTATGAGAAAATGAAGTATAATGAAGGGAAGGATTCTAATGGCATTTGATGGAATAGTTACAAAAGCTATAACTGCAGAATTAGCAGAGCTTTGTGGAGCAAGAATTGACAAAGTATTTCAACCTAATAAGAACGAAATAATATTAGGTTTATATTTAAATAAAATGAATTATGCATTAGACATTTGCATAGATGCACAAAATTGCAGGATAAATTTAACAACAAATTCTAAGTCAAACCCACAAGTAGCACCCAATTTTTGCATGCTATTACGTAAAAATTTAATAGGTTTAAAGCTTAAAAATATAATAACTTTTGATTTAGAAAGATTAGTTATTTTAGAGTTTGAAGGCTTTGATGAATTAGATGATATCATCTCGAAAAAATTAGTAGTTGAATTAATGGGAAAACACAGTAATATCATTTTATTAGATGATACAAATATCATAATTGATAGTTTGAGGCATATAAAAGAAATTGATGAAAATTATAGAGATATATTGCCTCACACAAAATACTCTATTCCTACTTCAAATAAATGCAGTTTTTTAGATTTGAAAGATTTTGATGACTTTAAAAATCATTTAAATTTATCTAATATTGAAGATTTACCTGTAGAAATTTCGAATACTTTTAATGGAATATCTAAAAATTTTATTTGTTCAATAATTAATAAATTTGAAATAAAAGAGCTAAATGACTCAAATCTAGAAACTATCTTTAATTATATTAAAAATATAATTGATAATATTGGAACAGATAACCTATCTTTTGAAAAAATAAAAAATCAACAAGGAATTATTAAAGACTATTTTTTAGTGCCTTCTACATCTATTGAACCTTTTTCATTAAACTTTTTTATAGATGATTTTTATTTCAACAAAGAAACATCTGAAACATTTCGAAATTATAGAAATACTTTATTAAAATTAATTTTAGATGCATTAAAAAAATATAACAAAAGATTAACTAATATAAATAAGAAATTACATGAATGTGATGATATGGAAAAATATAGAGTTTACGGTGAACTTATAACAGCAAATTTATATAAAATTCCTAACAAAAATATAGAAGAAATTGAACTTGAAAATTATTATGATAACAATAATAAGATTTTAATAAAACTTGATAAGCGTTACTCTCCTAGCATTAATGCTAAAAGATTTTTTAAAAAATATTCAAAATTAAAAAACGCTTTAGCAATAGTTACTGAGCAAAAAAAAGAAACTTTAAAAGAACTTGATTATATTGAAAGTATTGTTTACGAACTTGAAGATTCTTCTACTGTTGATGAGCTTACTGCCATTTTTGAAGAAATTTCTGAAAATGATATTTTTAAAGAAAAAACTTCTAAAACTAATAATACAAAAAAATCTAAAATAAAGAAATCAAAATTAACAAAAAATAAAGAAGTTTCTTTTAATCCAATTAAATATAATATTGATGGTTATACAATTTTAGTTGGTAGAAATAATAATGAAAATGATTATTTAACTTTAAAATATGCTAATAAAAATGACTTGTGGTTTCATACTAAAGATTTTCATGGAAGTCATACAGTTTTAAAAATAGATAATAATTTGCCTTATCCTAATTTTGATATTTTGGTTGCAACTGCTCAAATTGCTGCTCAACATAGTAAGGCAAAAAATTCTTCTAATGTTCCTGTTGATTATTGTGAAGTTAAGTTTGTTAAAAAGCCTTCTGGTGCTAGGCCTGGTATGGTTATTTATACTAATAATAAAACTTTGAATGTTAATCCTATATAAAAAAGAGAGATTAAGGGACTGGCCTCAAAATCTCTCTTCTATAATAATATTTCATTGATAGTTATATATATTAAAATATAGTGATGCGCAGTTTGGGAGGAAACATATTCATACAGATTAGCTAGATTAACTTTTCTAATACAGAAATTATAATTAAAGATGCTTATATGACAATTCCGACCAGCAAAGAACGGTATTTTAATATATATAACTATCAATTTTTTTAAATTAAAAGAGAGATTTTTAGGTCAGTCCCTTAATCTCTCTTTTTATTGTACAACACCAATTAAATCATAATTACTTACATCTATAATTTTGCAATCAACAAAACTATTCAAAATATCTTTTTCATTTAAATTCCCATCATTTTTAATATACACCAAACCATCTTCTTCTGGAACATCCTGCATAGTTCTACCTATAAAATATTTTCCATCAAAAGACATATCTTCTATTAAAACTTTATAATCTTTTCCAATTTTCTTTTTTAAGTTTTCCAATGATATTTCTGCTTGAGCCTCCATAACTTTATTGTATCTTGATTTTTTTGTATTTCCATGTATTTGTTCTGGAAGTCTTGCAGCTGGTGTTCCTTCTTCTTTTGAATACATAAATGTTCCTAATCTATCAAATTTAGTAGCTTTTACAAATGATAATAATTCTTCAAAATCTTCTTGTGTTTCTCCTGGAAATCCTACTATTAAGCTTGTTCTTATTGTAACATCTGGTATTTCTTTTCTTATTTTTTCTATAATTTTAGTTATATCTTCTTTGCTTGTTCTTCTATTCATTTTCTTTAATATAGAATTTGATATATGTTGAATTGGAATATCAAAATATTTTGCTATTTTTTTATTATTTGCAACTGTTTCTATTAGTTCATTTGTTATTCCTTCTGGATATGAATATAAAAATCTGATCCAATGTATCCCATCTATTTCACACAATTTTTCTAATAATTCTGCAAGTTTTGATTTTCCATAAATATCAATACCATATTTAGTTGTATCTTGTGCTATTATTATTAATTCTTTTATTCCGCTTTTAGCAAGCATTTTAGCTTCTCCCAAAATATCTTCCATTGGTCTGCTTATAAATAATCCTCTTATATATGGAATAGCACAATATGTACACATATTGCTACAACCTTCTCCTATTTTTAAATAAGCAAAATTTGCTCCTGTAGAAACAGTTCTTTGCAAATATTCTTGTTCCATAAACATAGGAATTTGCTTAATTTTTCCTTTTTGTTTTTTATAATTTACATTATTCTGTTTTTCATTATTTATCAATTCTATAATTTTTTTCCATAATTTATCATAGTCTTCAATTTTTATAAATAAATCTACTTCAGGTAATAATTTTTCAAGTTCATCTGCATATCTTTGAACTAGACATCCCATTGCAACTAAATATTTACATTTATTTTTCTTATATTCAGCCATTTCAATAATTGTATTTATAGCTTCTTCTTTAGCAGAATCTATAAAACCACATGTATTGATAACAATTATTTCCGCTTCTTTTGGATCATTTACTATTTCAAAATTATTTTGTTTAAATATACCTATTGTAACTTCAGTATCTATTAAATTTTTACTACAACCTAGTGATACAAATCCTACTTTCATTTTTTTATCATACCTTTCATTTTAACATTCTGGTGGAATATAATATTTTGTTCCAACCATTTTATCTGGTAAATATTGTTGTTCAACATAATGTCCGGGGAAATCATGAGGATATAAATATCCTTGTCCATAACCTAATTTTTCCATTCCTTGTACAGGTGCATTTCTAATATGCATAGGAATAGTTCCTGTATCTCCACTTGAAACATCTTCAATGGCCTTATTTATAGCCATATAAGATGCATTTGATTTTTTAGATGTAGCAACATAAACAGCAGCTTCTGCCAAAAGTATTCTAGCCTCTGGCATTCCAACCATATTTACAGCTTGCATTGCAGATGTTGCAACAACTAGTGCATTTGGGTTTGCCATTCCCACATCTTCTGATGCACAAATTACAATTCTTCTAGCTAAAAACATAGGGTCTTCTCCGCCATGTAATGCACGAGCTAGGTAAAATATAGTAGCATCAGGGTCAGAACCTCTCATAGATTTTATAAAAGCACTAA
>OIYO01000776.1_pt1 | contig 22984 bp, 21 predicted proteins | sample 1588191 | NCBI WGS metagenome assembly OIYO01 (sample SAMN03283275) | human gut metagenome | biome: human-associated habitat; material: feces | host: Homo sapiens | place: Peru | collected 2012 | reverse complement strand
GGAAAAGCCGCTTGGAACAACATTCGCCTATACGGAGTACCCACATGGTATGAGTGGTGTAAAAGCCCCAAAATCAAAGAAGTCGTTTTTGCGTGTAAAGTATGGCGCTGACTGCATGGAAAATGACCATGTGATAGAAACAGGGTTCGGCCGACTGCGGCGCTTAGACCCGCCCTTTCCGGAGCAGACGCAGGGGCAGCAAATGTTCCAGTAGACTTTGAGACAGATGTGTAGTATGTTTGCCGTTACCAAAAAAGGAGGGATAAAAATTGGCTGTAGATAACAAGCAGGTCACGCTTGGCCCGGACAATGGTTCGGCGAATGCGTTTGTACCGCTGACGGTCGTGAACACCAAGGGCTTTGATCTGCCCAAAACAGGCGGTTACGGCAACTGGATGTTCCCAGCTATCGGGTTGAGTCTTGTAGCTGTTGCAATTGTGGTTATATACTTCGCGTTCAGAGACAAGAAGAAAGAAACAAATAAGTAAAGGTCAGGGAGGCAGACATTAAAACCTGCCTCCCATTTTTGCGTATGAGCAGAAAAACAAAGATTATATTAGGACTAACAATATTAATTATTGCTCTGCTCGTCTGCCTGTACCCGGTTATAAGTAATTTCACCGCCGTCAAGTACCAGTCTATAGTTCAGACCAGATATGAGAAGGCTGTCAGCAATATGGATGATACAGAACTGCAAAAGGCAAAGGAAGCGGCGCTGGCGTATAACCGGACGCTGATCCCAGGCGTCGCAGATAACCTTTCGTTCTCAGAAGAGGCGCTCAAATCTGCCGCTGAGAATTACGAGAGCCTGCTGAATATTCGAGGCGACGGGATAATGGGATACGTCGAGATTCCGAAGATAGACGTGAATCTGCCCATCTACCACGGCACGGGTGATGACAGCCTTGACCGAGGCGTCGGGCATCTGCTCGGCAGCTCCCTGCCGATCGGCGGTGAGACGTCCCATGCTGTGTTGACGGCGCATTCAGGGCTTGCCGGACAGCGGCTATTTTCGGATCTGGATAAGCTGGAATGCGGCGATACGTTCTATGTTCACACTCTTGACGAGACTATATACAAGTCGTCTCCCCGGATGATGTTGACGCGATAAAGATACAGGAGGGCCGCGACCTCGTGACCCTCCTGACCTGCCATCCGCCGAACACCGGAGGTCGGCAGAGGCTTCTCGTTTTCTGCGAGAGGGTAAGTGAATAGACAAAGAGCCGGGCATCCGCCCGGCTCGAATTATATGGAGGCAAATATGACAGTAGATATAGACCTATGGGTAACAGCAACAATCCTCAGAGAACTGCGAAACAACGGCCTGATAACTCAAAAAGAGGCAGAAAAAATTCTTTCCCGCGTCGCAAAACAGACCGGCGCGACGCTTATTATTTCAGTCTGAAAATGCTCATATTTCAGTAGCTATTTGCAAAGTGTTGTGGTATTGTGTGTTGCTACAGAGGGAGGTGAACCGGCGCATGGCACAGGAAAATACCGCGAGAGTCATAACGATAGCGGCAACGGAGCAGCCGCAGGATATACGGCTGAGAGTTGCAGCCTACGCCCGCGTCAGTTCATCATCTGACGAACAGCTCAATTCCTTTGCCGCACAGAACCGATACTACACTGAGCTCATATCCGGCAAGGACAACTGGCAGCTTGTAGATATCTATGCTGATGAGGGCATCACAGGGACTTCAATAGAAAAGCGCGACGACTTTAAGCGCATCTCCGGAATTGGTCACAGATGAAGCGTTCCAACTGATTATCTGCGCACTGCTGATAGCCAAGTACGGGGATGTGGTTCTGAATTTAGAAAATGGAGCGATGAAGGAGGGCAACTGATATGGCACAGCAGGAAAAATGGTTTTATGGATCGACCAGCGTTGGAAAAATGCCATTGAGAAGCACCTCAATGGCGAAACCTTGCAAGAGCATCTGGAAAATGTATTGGACGAGCTTTGCAATCAGCTTCCAGAGCGAGAGTATGAGCGCATCAGTCATGAGATTCAGTCGGAAGCTGCTGCACGGCGCGCAGTGAAAGAAGCGGCCCGCACTTATGCAAGGCCGCTATTTGAACACAGCTTTTTTCATATACCCCGCCATATATGCATCTTCAAACGCCTGAGGTGTCTTGTATTTCAAGGTTAGATGTTGATGACGCTCATTGTAAAATTGAATGTATTGATCTGCACTCTTGCGGTAGCTTTGTTCCGAGGTATACTCTCTGCGGTATGCCTAAACACATTTTCACAAAACTATATTGGTTGATTTTACAGCCTTGTCTGTTATAATATAATTAGAATTAATTACATCTCAGAAAGGTTGATATATATGCCTGAAAGCCAGAACATTGAATGGAAAAGCAAATGGAAAGACGAATACCTTGAGTGGATTTGCGGCTATGCAAATGCTCAGGGTGGGAAAATATATATCGGCTGTGATGACGAGGGAAATGTAATTGGCTTGAGCAATGCCCGCAAGCTCCTCGAAGATATCCCTAACAAAGTGCGGGGTGCGATGGGAATTATCGTTGGCGTCAATCTCCTGACTGAAAGCGGTAGGGACTACATTGAAATTGATGTTCCAACATATCCCATAGGTATATCCTGCAAAGGCGTATACTATTACCGCAGCGGAAGCACAAAACAGGTGCTGACAGGTCCGGCGCTCGAAGCGTTTTTGATGCGTAAGCGCGGTGCTACATGGGACAATCTTCCGCTTCCAGCTTTCTCACTTGATGATGTTGATGACAATATCGTCGAGCATTTCAAGCAGTGGGCATCTAAAAAGGGGCGTATAGATAACAGCGTACTTGACGAGCCGAAAGATGCTCTTATGGAAAAGCTCCATCTTACAAATGGTGCTTACCTGACTAACGCCGCTATGCTGTTATTCAGTAAAGACCCGGAACGCTGGCAGCTCGGTGCCTACGTAAAAATAGGCTACTTTGAAAACGACGCTGATTTGTTGTATCAGGATGAGGTACATGGTTCTATCTTGGAGCAAATCGATAAAATCGTCGAGCTCGTCTATCTGAAATATATGCGTGCAAAGATAACCTACGACGGTATGCAGCGCATAGAACGATACTTTGTGCCGGAAGCCGCTCTACGCGAGGCTTTGCTTAACGCACTATGCCATAAGGAATATCAGTCGGGTGTTCCCATTCAGATCAGCGTGTACGCGGACAAGTTGTATATTGCAAATTGTGGACGTCTCCCGGAGAACTGGACGCTTGAGAACCTGATGCGCAAGCACGCATCCAGCCCATATAACCCAAACATTGCACATGTCTTTTATCTGGCTGGATTTATAGAAAGCTGGGGACGCGGAATAGAGAAGATATGCTCGGCTTGTAAAAATGACGGTGTTCCTCAGCCTGAATACACCATCAACCCCGGAGACATCATGGTCAAGTTCACTGCGCCAGGAGATAGAATCGTCAGGGTTGTCGACAAGGTGACTGATAAGGTGACTGATAGGGTGACTGAAAATGAGAGAGCGGTCCTTCTCCTGCTGGAAGAAGACCCCGGATATACCATGCAGCAGTTGGCCGAGCAGTTGAGCGTGAGCAGAAAGTCCATCGCAAGTCGCTTGAAAAAGCTCAAAGAAAAAGGTGCCATTGAAAGAGTTGGTTCAGATCGCAGTGGATACTGGAAGGTAAATAGGTAGTCTGCTGAGAATAATACGAGAGGCGCTGCTCTTTGATACGAAGCATACTCGTTTGCGCCCTCTACCGGCGGGCTCTACTATCTTATCTGGCTGATAAAACAACAAGTAGGATTGTAGGCTTTCGCCCACAGTTCCGTGACTTCACTATACGAGATGCTGAACATGTAGCACGGATGGCAGGAAGCTTTATTTTGTTTGGCGAGTTTTACGATTACTTAAATAAAAGATAATCTCATGGACAAAGGAGGTAGGTGTGTTTATGGGCTACGATGAACTACTCAACTATATTAGCTTATTCCGGGAAAAATCCGAGCAGGGAAAGTTGGTTGTTTTTGTCGGTGCGGGAGTGTCTTGTAATGTGGATGGAATGCCTAGTTGGAACAAGCTCATTCAAAATATGGCAAAAGCAATTAACTATTCAAGATGCAATTCTTGCAGACATAAAGCAGAAAACTGTGAAAGTACCTGTTTGGTGAAAGACGACTTTTCAATAGATGAATTTCTGAAGATACCGCAGCATGTGTTTAATAAAGATAAAGAATTATATAACCGTGTATTAGCCGAAAGCATCCCTATTGTGACAGCAGATGCGCCCTTATCGTCAGCAATTTTTGATGTGAATCCAGCTCATATTATAACCACGAACTATGACAAGCTACTTGAGTCATCGAAAAATATATTTTGCGAGCAATATCAAGTAATTGTGCATGATAAGGATTTACTGAATGCGGATAAAGGAAAGTACATAATTAAAATGCACGGCGATATCTCCGAAGCCTCCAGCATTGTTCTAAAAGAACAGGATTACTTAGACTATTCGCAAACGCATGTACTAATCGAACTCTTCATCAAATCATTGCTGACGGATCATATTGTACTGTTCCTAGGATATTCACTAAACGATTATAACATCAAACTTATACTCAGTTGGCTAAACTACATGCGTTCACAAAACGGAGCATTAGACAACAACAAAAGAGTTGGCTACCTTATTTTGGATCAGCAGGCCGTTGATGATACTCAGCTATCTTATTTTAACAATAATAATATTGAAGTAATTAATCTCAGATTTATGCCTCTGGTTGAAAATATTCCTGCGAATTTATCAAATGAAATTGGGAAACGCCTCTACAGTTTTCTGCGAGTCATCGCTGACCCCGCATTGGAGAAGGATTTATCTTCAATAGGAAACACTGTAAAGTTTATGTCTCGTTTCAGCTTTGTTAGCTATGAACAGATACTAAAATTACTTTATGTGAAAAGATATGAGGTTTCGAACTGGCAATTGCGTCTATTCTCCGAACATGATTACACAAGACTAATCACGTTTATGGAGTCCGAGAATGAATATGCAGGCAAGTTAAAACAATTGTTTTTGAATGCTGGAATCTTGTTCATAGAATGCTATTTTGAGCGTGAACCTGTGCATTTTTGTGTCGGAGAGTTGTCTGATAACACTTTGCTGAAAAGTGAAATTTTTAATCTCTATATTTACAATAAATATGATGAAATCCAATCATTGCTTAGTAACAGATGTGCAGATTTTGAAATAAATGAAACGCTTTTTTACAAAAGCATTGTGGATGGTTATAGCGAAATATTAAAACTCCGCGAAGAAGCAGACTGCTCGGAGTTCTCTACAGACCTGAAAGTGGCATATCTGAATAATTCTGCCTCACTCAATGCAATCAATACATATTGGGGTGGTTTTGATTCAACCAAAGTCAGACAATTTATTCAGAATCTTGCTTCGAGCAAGGAGCGGGAAATATTCTCTGGATACCTTGACATCTACAGCGGCAATGCTAAAAAGAGATATTCAATGTGCGAATCATTAGAAAAATTAAAGAAAGATATTGCTGACAGGAACACCATTCATTCTGGAAGCACATCGATTGTGAAGCTTTATGAAATAAAACCGCTAGTCATAACGCAATACTTTTTCTACTACAACAACCACATTTTGTACCAAGGTTTTAGAGATTTAAAGGATTTCTTCAGACCTTACATTGAAGCTATAATATGTGCAAATATCGATGCGGCTGAAAAGCCTACTTTATTGGGAGATATTAAATTCGCAAACAAAAAGTACTCTGTAGAATACATTGATCTTGATATTATGACAAAGTTCATTTCGACAAAAGATTTGAGCGCGATGATAAACGCAAATCATGTCAAACGACTGAACGTAGGTGTGTTAGAAGTTTTATTTCTTGAAGAAAGCTTTAAGAACCTTTGTCATTCTATTTTGACCGCAAGGACTTATGGATTTATGCAATCGTCATTTTCTGCGCTTTCCAACATAGTACTGTTACTAAGCTTGGTTGACTTGGATTATGATGGCAAAAGGACCGTTGCGGCATCTATAGAAGAGTTGCTAAGTGACGAGATTTTTGTGCAGAAGTTTTTTTCTATAGGTTGGCCAGATTTTAAGCAAAGCTTGATAGCGCTTTCGAAGCTTTGCTGCTCATTAACATTTTCCTCTAACTTTGAACTCATTTATCAAATCGTGGGTGGAGAAAATTTCTTCGAGTATGCGGTGAATGTAAGTTTTAACAGTCTCCGCCATCTAATTGAACAGTTTATATCAAAAGATGAAGAAACCACCGATAAAATTCAAGCTCTCATTGATGCAACGGAAAATTTTAATAGTAAAGTTATACTATTGAGACTGCTTTACCGGCGAATAACGGGCGATGCTACTCAACAAAAATATAAACACATCTTATCAGATAGCTTTGCACAACTGCCAATAGGCGCAATCTACGATTTTGCATTTTCCGGATGGCTGACCCCCAATCAGGACGCTCTTGAAGAATTTCTAAATAGGATACTGGAAATTAGTAAAAAAGGAAACTCGAGTATGAGAGTATTCCCCGATCCGGTTGAAACTAAGCTGGAATGTGTATATCTTCTCCATATCAGTGATATGTTAGCTGATATAAGCATGTTGAAACCATTATCTGAGGGAAGACCACATTTGCAGTTCTTGTTAAACCCGAAGAATTTTGATTACTCGCAAGTAGACTTTTCAGACTATATGTGGGAAAACTTTGCGCGTCGTGAAGAATACATGAAGACATTCGTCGCCCACAAAGAAGTTATCATCCCCAAAATTCAAAAGCGAATCGAAACTGGGGAAGTAACTGAAGCAGAAAAAAGAATTCTATACGGTTTTTTGCTCAGAGGAGACGAAGTTTGGAAGATGTAAGCGTCTTACAGGCTATATTTTTGCGCGAAAATAATCTACGACAGCTGTCCTCAAAATTGGCTGACCCTGCCAAACAATAACAGCTCATCCTTTTGGATGGGCTGTTATTGTTTTATTCCCGGAAAACGGATCTGCCCAAGACCTTCCGCACTCTTACTTCGGCGGAGACGACCGCTTCGTTCCATGCGAGACGTGGCGAGAGAACTATGATTTATATATCATCAAAGCCGCCGTGGTTTCCCACGGCGGCTTGAACATTTGACGAATTGAACAGCTTTCATTGACTTTCGTTCAGTCAATGTGCTATAATCTCCTCTGCGAGGTGATGACCATGACCAACCGGCAGCTTGCCGCACTGGAGACGAAGAAAAAGCTGCTCCAGGCAGCGAAAGAGATCATCTGCGAAAAGGGGCTGGCAAGCGTCTCCGTTGCAGAGATCACAAAAAAGTGCGGCGTGGCAAACGGCACGTTCTATACATACTTCAAGCGCAAGGAGGATATTGTTTTTGCTCTGAGCCGCGAGATGTATCAGGAGGTTCTGGACAAAGCGCTTGAGTACCCCGGCACATTTATGGAGAGGCTGAAATTCTTCATGACAAGTTTTACAGATCGAATCGAAAAAAGCGGACTGAAGCTCTGTCAGGAGTGGGTGCGCAACACCGTTGATCCCGACCTTGTTGAAAATGAGGACGACCGCGGCAAGCTTGCTTTTGATATCCACTCGCTGACTGTGCTGCTGGAGGACGGTATCGAGCGCGGCGAATTGGCGTCTGACGCACCGGTCAGTATTCTGGCGCACACGCTGGCGGATATTCTGTATGGAGAAATGCTGTGCTGGGATATGTCTGGCGGTGCATATTACTTTGCAAAACGGACAGAAGAATTCTGTGATCTGTTTTTGGGGTCAATAATGGCTCCGTATCTGATAAGAAAGGACGTAACACAATGAAGAAACTTGGATTTGGTCTTATGCGTCTGCCGGTCATAGACGGCAAACCCGACAACATTGATCTGAACACACTCAGCCAGATGGTGGATCTCTACCTTGAGCGCGGCTTCACTTATTTTGACACATCGTATGTCTACCACAACGGCGCGTCCGAGACCGCTATCCGCGAAGCGCTCGTAAAGCGCCATGACAGAAAAGAATTTCTGTTGGCTTCAAAATTTCCCACATTTATCCGCCCTACCGAGGAGCAGGTGGAGAATATCTTTCAGGAGCAGCTGGATAAATGCGGCGTAGAGTATTTCGATTACTATCTGCTGCACAACCTCAACCGTGAGCTCTATGCCACCGAGGTCAAGGATACACATCTCTTCGACCACATGAAGAAGTGGAAGGAGCAGGGCAGAATAAAGCATATCGCTTTCTCTTACCACGATGACGCAGCGCACCTCGATAAGATACTGACGGAGCACCCGGAGGTCGAAGCCGTCCAGATCGCGCTTAATTACTACGACTGGGAAGAGCCGTTCATGCAGGCAAAGAAGTGCTATGACGTGATCCGTAAACACGGCGCGCAGGTGATAGTTATGGAGCCGGTCAAGGGCGGCATGCTCGCCAATGTCCCGGACGATGTCATGGCTGAAATGAAGGCTAATGACGCTGCCGCCTCCCCTGCGAGCTACGCCATACGCTTCGCAGCGTCGCTCGACGGTGTGATGGTCGTTCTCTCCGGCATGAGCAGCATGGAGCAGGTGGAGGACAACACCGCCTACATGCAGGATATGAAGCCGCTGACGGAGAAGGAGCAGGCAATCATTCTGCACGCAAAGGAAGCGTACCGCAGGGCGTGGAAGTACAACTGCGCCGATTTCGATAAGCTGGACGACAACGCCGCGGGCGTACCGATCTCCGGCATCATCCGCGCTTACAACAGTCTGCTGCTTCAGCCCAACCCGTACTTCGGTGCGGAGCTGAACTACTATAAGACGTTCCGCTCTGACTACGACTGTGCATTTGAAACCGCAGATTACTCCGCCCAGACCGAGGCCATAGGCGGCGCGTTTGATGTGAACGCAGCGCTCAGAGAAGCGATAGAGTTCCAGACCAAGAACGGCTTCTAAAACGCGGCTCATAACTTCATAATTGTAAAGCCATCTGCACGGAGCGTTTCGGCAGATGGCTTTTTTAGGAGAACCCCACATTCAGCTTGACCGCTCCGCCAATGCTATCGTTGAGCGCAAGTCCTATGACGGGATTGCTCTTATTCAATTGGTATTCCGCTGCTATAAGCCTGTCTTGCTTCCTCTAAGCTCATTTTGTTTGCCCCACCACTAAAGGTCGGGTTGTCTAACTGTATCGGGTCATTTTCCCAACCGCAGTTGCAGCATATGTCATATTCTCCCACGCTAGTTTTTCCGCACACCGGGCAAAACATTATATTTGTTTCTTTATTTGTTTCTTTCATCTTCTTCAACCAAGTATTCCCCTCCTTCAATGGCTCACATATTCGCCATCTGTTTGCTGCGGCTGTTACAATTTACTTCATTTTTTCGGCTTTCCCGCGTTTTTCGTTGGTGCCTTCAAACCAGCTGGCGGGTAGGCATATGTGTCGCTATGCTTATCCATAATGCAAATTAAGCGCTTAGTCGTTGAATTCGGCAAATATTTGTATTCCCAAAATTTGAATATTCTTGTTTTGTGTTAGCTTGGCCCTGCAGAAGCTTTTTTATTGACGTTTTCACTGCTTTATGTTATACCATAGATGCTGTCATTGGGTAAGCCCCAATTGCACCAGGCGAATCGAACCTCCGCTAATTTGGTGGGGGGGCGGTTCGCCTTTTAATATTTTTTACCGCAATTAGCTTCATGCCGCTCAACATTTCGCAAAAATGCAGGGCCGCCGGGTTCATTGACGCAGCGCTGAAAATGCATTGCTTTTTCCCTTGGCGTATGATAATATATTAAGTTGTGCCGCGCAGTGATATGACTGCTGAAACGTCATTTCACTGCGCGGCACTCTCACACTACGCCAGAGAGGAACACGTTATAATGAAAAAAAATCTCACGGGGAAAGAGTACGTATACGTCGCCAGCATGCTCTTCGGAATGTTTTTCGGCGCGGGCAACCTTATATTTCCCGTACACATGGGTCAGCTCGCCGGGCAGAACATCATTCAGGCGGTTATCGGCTTTCTTATCGCCGGCGTAGGTCTGCCGTTGATGGGCGTCGCCGCGCTCGGTATCAGCAAGTGCAGCGGATTGTATGAGCTTTCCATGCGCGTCAGCCGGCCATATGCCGTATTTTTCACCTGTCTTTTATACCTGACCATCGGTCCCTTTTTCTGCATACCGCGCTGTGCGACCGTGTCATTCACCGTCGGCCTTGAGAACGTACTCCCCGCCGGACACGCGAAGCTCTACCTTATGCTCTTTTCAGCAGCGTTCTTTGCCGCAGTGCTTTTCTTCTCCCTTAACCCCGGAAAAATACTCGTCTATGTCGGCAAGGTGCTCAATCCCGTGTTCCTGCTGTTTCTGGCTGTGCTCGTTATCGTGGCACTGCTGTCCCCTGCCGCTTCCGCTTTCAGCATCGTCCCCTCCGGCGATTACGCCGTTCACCCGTTTTTCACCGGTATTTTAGAGGGCTATAACACTATGGACGTGCTCGCGTCGCTCGCTTTCGGCATCGTTGTTATTCAGGTCATCCGCGGTCTCGGTGTGGAGCGTGCGGAAGATATTTCGGTATGCACGGTACGCGCGGGCATTTTCAGCTGTCTGCTGATGGCGTTCATCTACCTTGCTGTGACCGTCGTCGGTGCGCAGAGCCGCGGAATATTCGAGACGAGCGATAACGGCGGTATAGCGCTGGCGCAGATCGCACAGCACTATCTCGGAAGCTTCGGCCTTATAATACTCGCTGCAACAGTCACTCTCGCATGCCTGAAAACCGCAGTCGGACTGACTACAAGCTGCGCCGAGACCTTCACACAGCTCTTCCCGAAAAGCACAGGCTATCGCGGCTGGGCAATAATATTCTCATCGGTCTCATTTCTCATTGCCAATGTCGGGCTCAACGCGATAATCGAATTTGCGGTCCCCGTGCTGATGTTCCTCTGCCCGCTTGCCGTAGTGCTCATCGCGCTGACTCTCACCGGCCGCCTCTTCGGCAATGACCGCCGCGTCTACCGCTGGGCAATAGGCTTTACGCTGCCCGCGTCTGTGTGCGCCCTCTTCGCCGCGCTTCCTGACGGCGCTATAGCTGCCCTGCATCTGGAAAAATTCAACCTCGCCGTGCATACCTTCCTCCCGCTCGCCTCGCTCGGGCTTGGCTGGGTCTGCCCGGCGGCCGCTGGCTTTGCCGTTGGGCTTATAGCGCACTTCGCGCACTGCCGCCGCAAAACCGCATAAAACCGTCTGTTACCCTGCCTCAGCCGCCGGGTGCCAGCGGTATACTCACAGTTTTTGACAAGCTAAAAGCCGGCGTGAGCCGGCCTTTAGCTTGTATTTTTTACTTTGCCTTTCCCTGTGCGGCAACTGCCTGCATCTTCGCCTCTATCGCTGCCTGTTCCCCAAGATAGAACTTGCGCAGCACATTCTCACCGTCGCCGAACTCATAGACGAGCGGCACGCCTGTCGGCACGTTCACTCCTGTTATCTCTTCGCTGCTCAGCTTATCAAAATACATTATCAGGGCGCGCAGCGAATTGCCGTGCGCGGCAATGATGATACGCTTTCCCGCCTCAAGCTGCGGCCGGATTTCCTGCTCATAGTACGGGACAACGCGCGCTATCGTATCCTTTAGGCTCTCCGTCAACGGCAGCTCAGCCGGGTCAACATCACTGTAGAGCGCCTGCTTTGCCGGGCTGCGGTCATCCGACGGGTCAAGCGCGGGAGGCTGCACATCAAATGAGCGGCGCCAGATGTGCACCTGCTCATCGCCGTATTTTTTGGCGGTCTCCGCCTTGTTGAGCCCCTGCAGCGCGCCGTAATGGCGCTCGTTCAGCTTCCAGCTGCGCACGACCGGAATGTCCGTCTCTCCCATCTCTTCAAGCGCCAACGCCAGCGTTCGGTTCGCACGCTTCAGATAGGACGTATACGCCACGTCGAAATGATACCCGTCCGCTTTCAGCAGCCGTCCGGCCGTTCTGGCCTCATCCACGCCCTTTGGCGTAAGGTCGACATCCGTCCAGCCAGTAAAACGGTTTTCAAGATTCCACTCGCTCTCTCCGTGACGGAGCAATACCAATGTTTTCATATATGTCATCCTTTCTGATGCTGATAGAATAAACCTAATTCGTGTGATTAAATACATTTAACTGCAAGGTATATTGTACCACTCCCTCTGTGAAATTTCAATAGTCTCTGCCCATTCTTCCACGAAGCAGTATTTCCTGCCCGCGCCACGGTATACACGGCCCGATGCGTTTTTTGCCGGAAAGCGCGCTGCATCCCCGCAAAAAACTGCCCGCAGAGCGAAAGCTCTGCGGGCAATGGATCATTTATTCTTTTTCACGCCGACAGCCTGCATGTGCTGCTCGGCGTGGCGTTTTTTCACAAGCTCGCGGTCATAGCGTATCACGCCGTTATTGTTCCACGGGTCGTTGAAGATATAATCCGCACCGTCATAGCCGGTGAGAAGCATGCAGTGCTCATTCGACCACCATGTAAAGTCCTCGCCGCTGCCGTCAAGCTTCCAGTACGGCCCTTCTATGGCGAGCTTGAGGTCTATCGTCGCCCAAAGGACGACCGGCATGCCCTCGCCGTCGATATACTCCGAGACAAGGCTCTCTACATCGCGGCCCGTCTCATCGGTGACAGTATACCCGGCGCCGAGTATATCTTGCAGCACCGAACGTATCACGGGCGCATAGCAGCCCATCGCGTCCGGCGAGTACGGGTCGCCGACAAAACAATCATACGGCGACGGCCCGTACAGCACGCCGTTTTCCGTGTGAAAATCGCCTTTCGGCAGATGCTTGTCGACAAACTCACGGATGCTCATGTCGATTCCGAGATAGTTGAGGAGCATTACGGCTGTAACGCTCTCGCAGCCTGTCGGCGCAGCCTTGGACTGATCCAGATACGAAACGGATAATATCCTGCTCATGCCTTAGCTTCGGCGGCTTCAGCCGCGTCATGCCTGTCGCTGTACTTTTTGACGGCAAAGAGTGTGGCCGAAAGCAGAGCAAGTCCGACGAGCAGAGACAACCATGCGCTGCGCACAAAGCCCGCGAACACATAGGTCAGAGCAGAAACCGCTATGACGACCGCCGCATACTCCATCTGGGTGCGGACGTGGTTGATGTGGTTGCACTGTGCGCCGGTGGAGGACATGATCGTGGTGTCGGAGATTGGGGAGATATGGTCGCCGCAGACTGCGCCGGCCATAATCGCGGAGACGCAGATGAGCATGAGCTCATAATCAACACCGTAGAACATGGGGACAACTATCGGGATAAGTATACCCATGGTACCCCACGAGGTACCTGTAGAGAAGCCAAGGAACACTGCGACAACGAATACCAGCAGCGGCATGATGCCGACTGCGCTGCTTCCTGCAAACACGCCCTGCACGAAGCCGGCAACGTCAAGAAGGCCGGTTATGCCCTTGAGCGTCCATGCAAGCACAAGCACGGTGACGGCAGGGACCATGATCTTGAAGCCGTCCACTATGGCATTGCAGAAGTAGTTGAAATCGACGACCTTGCGCGGGAGGTACAGCAGAGCCATGAAGATGATCGTTACCGTTGTGCCGAACACGAGGCTGTAGGAGGCGTTGCAGTTTGCAAACGCGTCGACAAAGCTCTCCGCGCCGGACTGGTAGCCGGTGAATATCATTGCGCCGACAGATGCAACGATAAGCACGAGAACAGGCAGTATAAGGTCGATGACCTTTCCCTTATCGCTGCCGCTTTCGATTGCGGCGTCTGCCTCGGCGTAGTCATTTGTGCCCTCGGTGAAGAGGTCTCCGTTCTGCGCGTTGCGCTCGTGCTTTTTCATACGGCCGAAATCTATGAGGAAGATGGAGGTCACAAAGACCATGACAAGCGTGAATATCGCGTAGAAGTTATACGGGATCGCCTGAATGAACATTGCAAAGCCGTTGATGTCGTAGCCCTCGGGAATATAGGAGCTGACGGCTGCCGCCCAGCTGGACACGGGTGCGAGGATGCACACGGGCGCCGCAGTCGCGTCTATGAGATACGCGAGCTTTGCACGGGAAACGCCGTGGCGGTCGGTGACAGGGCGCATGATGCTGCCGACGGTGAGGCAGTTGAAATAATCGTCCACAAAGATCAGCACGCCGAGTGCGGAGGTCGCAAGCATTGCGCCGCGGCGGTCCTTTATACGGCGGCTGGCCCATTTGCCGTAGGCGTTCGAGCCGCCGCTGCGGCCGAGCAGGACGATTATCATGCCAAGCATGACGTCAAATATAAGGATATTCAGGTCTATATTATCCGCCATGGTGCTGAATATTGCGTCAAACGTCCCCCAGACCGTGAAATTGGAGACGAACATCGCGCCGAGAAACGCGCCCGCGAACAGGGACAGATACACCTGCTTTGTCAGCAGTGCGAGCACTATTGCAAAGAGCGGAGGTACGATGGACCAGATTGTGCCAACAAACATTTTCTTTTCTCCCTTTCTCTGCCGCAATAAAAACAGCGCCATGAGGCCTGAGCCCATGACGCCGGAAAAAACACTGTCATGATAGCTCTCCACATCGAAAAAATGTGACAGTACCGCGGATATTATCCGCAATACCAGCAAAATGCATGGGCGGTGCATTTCACTTCGGCGGTATCCCCTTTCACCGGCTGCTGTCTGCCCGACATGTGCAGCCGCCTACTGTTGTCAACCGCTCCTCTATCTCCTGCGCTGTTCTGTACGCAGCAATTTTACTTTTTTGCACACCGTCATAAGAGGTCTGCCCTTATTGCGATGATGGGTGTATGCTAGCACTGCATGTTCTCCGTGTCAACATTTAATCCGGCATATAAAACCCTTAAAATTCATTTTTGTTTAATATTGCAAATACGTCTGAAATACCAGCCCTGTTTTGTACATTATTACATGCAAAAAAGTCGAAAAATCAGAGGCACGGTCAATTACCGCGCCTCTGATATTCAGGACCGTATTCACAGATTTACCTGCGCCGTCTGCCATTTTCCCTTCCACGCATACAGGATCATAAGCACCATTCCTATCGCCCATGTTATAGGGTAGGCCACGTAAACAGTTGAAATTTCCGGCATCAGCGGCAGCATCGCCTTCAGCCAGACGATACGCGACACGCACAGGCTTGTCAGCAGTATTATCATCGGCGGCACGCTTTTTCCTGCGCCGCGCACTGCGCCCGCGAGCCCGTGCATAACGCTCAGCAGAAAATAGAACGGGCAGAAATACTTCATGGCAAGCTTGCCATAGGCCACTGCCGACGTGTTATCTGTGAACAGGCGCATTATTGGATCGGCAAACACGAGCAGCAGCGCCCCTGTCACGACGGTGTACACAACGCCCATTATCATTGTGACCCATATGCCCTTTTTCACACGCTCAAACTTGCCCGCGCCAAGATTCTGACCCGTAAACGTTGTGAGCGCCATGCTTATGCTCAGCACCGGCAGAATGTTGAAGCCGTCGATCTTCATATATGCGCCGAAGCCGGCCATTGCATCCGCGCCGAAGCCGTTGACACTTGACTGAACCACGGCATTTGAAAACGATATGACCATATTCTGTATGCCCGTCGGCAAGCCGATCCTGATTATGCGCGACGCCATGCGCGGGTTGATGCCGATCTCGCGGATATTTATGCGGTAGTCCTCATTCGTGCGCATAAGGAAGCGCATTGACAGCACGCATGACACGAGCTGGCTTGCGTCGGTCGCTATCGCCGCACCCGCGACTCCCATGCTTTTGACAAGCAGAAGGTCTAGCACGATATTCGTAACGGAAGCGCTTGCAAGGTATAACAGCGAACGCTTGGAGTTCCCGGCGGCATTGAGTATAGCTGCCGTCATGTTATATACCACGTTGAATATCGCGCCGCCGAAGTATATTTGCAGATATGTTACGGAGTCGCTCAGTACCTCCTCGGGAGTATCCATCAATATGAGCAGCGGGCGGCTGAGGAATATTCCCGCCGCCGACAGCACGACGCCGAGTATCAGCACTATCGCCATGGCCGTATGCACCGCCTCATGGACGTTCTTGCTGCTCTCCGCTCCCATATACTGCGCGATGACCACACCGGCGCCGACGGATGCGCCCTGACAGAATGCAATAAGCAGATTTATAAGCGAGCCGCTTGAACCGACAGCCGCCAGCGCATTGCTTCCGACAAAGTTGCCGACTATGACCGAATCCGCCGTATTATACAGCTGCTGCAGCAGATTTCCCAGAATGAGCGGAACCGCAAACCAGAATATCTTCTTCGGGATGCTCCCGTCCGTCATCAGATTAGTTTTGACCGTCTCAGTTTTCACCATTACGCCTCTGAAAATCATATTTTGTATCATATATCAAACGAGCATATATTAATGTTTCCGTCCGCGTAATTCAAGTACAAAATATTACATTTATGTATCACTTTTTTGTACAAAAGGAATAATCATGTTGCCGGCAGTTCTCAATTCTGGTATAATTACCGGGTTATGATAAGTTATGATGAATTTGCGGCAAAATTCGGCATACAGCTCAATGAGCAGCAGGCGCAGGCCGTGCAGAGTACGGACGATGCGGTGCTGCTTCTTGCCGTGCCCGGAAGCGGCAAGACGACAACGCTTGTGACCAGGCTCGGTTATCTTATATACTGCCTTGATGCCGCGCCTGAGAGCATACTCACGATGACATACACTGTCGCGGCAAGCGCCGACATGCGCTCGCGCTTTATTTCGCTGTTCGGCGGCGAGTACGCCGGGCGGCTGGAATTCCGCACGATAAACGGTGTATGCGCCTCGGTCATAAATATGTATCTGCGCATGACCGGCAGCGCCGGATTCTCTCTGCTCGACAACAACGCAAAGCTGCTCACCGAAGTATACCAGAAGGTACGCGGGGAGTATCCCGACGACAGCGAGATAAAAGAGCTTCAAAAAAATGTTACGTATATAAAAAACATGCGCCTCACACGCGAAAAGCTGGAGGCCATGGAGCTTGAGGGCAGCCCCGTCGCCCCGGTTTACGACGGCTACTGCGCCGCGATGCGCACACGCGGACTGATGGATTACGACGATCAGCTCGTCTTTGCGCGCACTATACTTATAAAGTATCCCGCCATACTCGACCGGCTCCGGAATCGTTTTCGCTACATATGCGTGGATGAGGCGCAGGACACTTCAAAGATACAGCATGAGATCATCCGCATGCTTGCAGGCTCCGACGGGAATCTCTTCATGGTCGGCGACGAGGATCAGAGCATATACGGTTTCCGCGCGGCCTATCCCGACGCGCTGATGAGCTTCACCCGCGACCATGAGCGCGCCCGCGTGCTGCTTCTGGAGCAGAACTACCGTTCTGTCCCTGAGATTGTGAATATGGCTGACCGCTTCATCGCGCGGAACACCGCGCGCCATGAAAAGCACATGTTCACCCGCCGCGCCCCCGGCGGTCAGGTGCGGCGCATAGAGCTTGGAGACCGCGCCGCGCAGTACGCCTACATATGCAGGATGGCGGAAAACGACAGCGAAAAGGAAACGGCCGTTCTATTCCGCAACAACGACAGCGCCGTGCCGCTCATCGACTGGCTCGACAGGCGCGGCATCAGGTTCCGCTGCCGTCAGTCCGAAAATGTATTCTTCTCCAACCGCACTGTAAACGGCGTCCGCGATATTCTGACGCTGGCGCTCGATCCGCTGAACGAGGACTCGTTCATGCGCGTATATTACCGTTTCGGTCTCTCCGTGACCAAGGCCGCGGCAGAGGCCGCCGTGAGCATGTGCCGCGAGGGCCGGTCCGTCTCTCTCATAAGCGCGCTTGCCAGAGCTCAGGGTCAGCCCGGCTGGCTCGTTGACAGGCTCTCCGAGCTTGAAGATCACTTTGCCGCGCTAAGGACGGACACCGCCCGTGACGCGCTGAACCGGATACGCTACAAAATGGGCTACGGCGGTTACGTTCTGAGATCATACGGCGACACGGAGCGGCTTTTCCTTCTGTCCGCACTCGCAGCGCACGAGAAGGACTCGGCAAGCCTTCTTGCCCGCCTCGACGCGCTCAGGACGCTGACCGAGACCGGCGGAGATCCCGGCAGCCGGCTCATACTCAGCACTATACACAGCAGCAAAGGTCTCGAATACGGCCGCGTCGTCCTGATAGACGCGATCGACGGGCTCCTGCCCTCCGTCTCCATGCCGGACAGGGCGTCCGCGGACAAAGCGGAGCTTGCGGAATTTGAAGAAGAGCGGCGGCTTTTCTATGTGGCCGTGACGAGGGCGCGGGACGAGCTTATGATAATGACCTATGCCAACCAGCCCGAGTCGCAGTTTGTGACGCAGTTTTTTGAAAGGCCCCGCCCCGAAAGAGCCTCCGCCGCGCCTGTCCGCGCCTCAGGCTTCGGGAAAATCACAGGCCCGGCTCCCGGCTCGCAGCGCGCAAGCGCCGTCAACATAGCCTTTTATCCGGGGCAGGAGGTCGTTCACGCGGCCTTTGGGCGCGGCCGGGTCACGGCGGTCGGCGGTGAGCTCATCACGATCTCTTTCCCGCGTCTCGGCTCCAAGTCTTTCTCCCTCTCCGCATGCATACTGAAAGGGCTCATTCAGCCCGCAGAGTGAAAATGGATCTGGAAAGCAGTGTGAAAAAATCACGCTGCTTTCTTTGGTGCTGTGGGTATGGCGCTGCTGCTGACCATCTGCTTCACGAATTTCTATCTCACGCGCTCACTGTTCAGGCATATCTCCGAGCCGCTTGACGAGCTTGTAGCCGGGGTCGAGCGCATACAGCGCGGAGACCTTGACAGTCCCCTCGCATACGCGGGCAGCGACGAGTTCAAGGCCGCATGCGATGCCGTTGATCTTATGTCGGCAAAGCTCAAGGCCGCGCTCGAGGCGGAGCAGCGCCGCACACAGAGCCGCAAAGAGCTGATCGCCGGTATGTCGCACGATCTGAAAAGCCCGCTGACATCCATACGGGCATACAGCGAAGCGATACGCGACGGCGTGGCGGCATCTCCCGAGATGCGCCAGCGTTATATCGAGACAGTCTGCCGCAGGGAGCTTGAGATAGAGGAGATGGTCAACCGTCTCTTCGAGTTTTCAAAGCTTGATCTGAGCGAGTTGCCACTTGATATGCAGGCGCTCGACGCCGCGGCGGAGATCAGCGCCGTGACCGCGGACTATGCGGACAGGGCGGATATAGACATGCGTGTGCCGTCGGGATGCACGGTATATGCAGACCGAAGCCAGCTCAGGCGCATTGCGGTACTCTTTATCATTCTCGCCGTTGTCACTGCCGTCGCAATACCGCTGAGTCTGTCCCGTCAGATAAGCGACGCCGCAGCGCTCAGGCAGCAGTATGCCGCCGCAGAGGCCGGCGGCAGCGATATTGCGGAAAGCTCCGGCGAAGGCCACGAGAGGGAGCGCCACCATGACGAGGAAGAAATATGGAAAAGCAAGATCACTCCCCTGACCGCCGCGAACTACGCGGTCATCGGCGGGCTGAGCGTGCTTTGGGCCGTGCTCGTGCTGGCGTACTGGCTGACAGTCGCCGCATGGCTGTGCAAAAGTGCGGTCAACGAGGGGATGAACAGATCCCTGTGGCCCATACTCGGTCTTTTCTTCAATGTTTTTGCCGTCATGGCCTTCTGCATCGTGCGCGACCGTCCGCAGAAATTAAACAAAGCTTAATCCGGCCTTAATGGCATTTGAGCCGCTCCGCTGTTAAGCTGTCAGTGCAGAAAAAACTTTGGAGGAAGTATCATGCACACCGTAGAGATAATAAATTTCATCATAATGTGTCTTTTTTTCGCCTGCTATATGTATCAGTTTCTGTACATACCCATTTCATGGATGGGCGAAAAAAAGCCCGAACGCAGCGCGCCGCTGCACCGCTTTGCGGTGCTTATAGCTGCGCGCAACGAGGAAGCCGTGATAGGTCAGCTTATCGACAGCATAAAAGCGCAGAATTATCCCGAAAAGCTTATCAGCATATTCGTCGTGGCCGACAGCTGCTGCGACGCCACTGCGGCTATAGCGCGGGAGCACGGCGCCGCCGTAACGGAGCGCTGGGATAGCGCAAGGCGCGGCAAGGGCTACGCGCTGGATTTTCTTCTCGGCGAGATGAAGCTGCACGATCAGGAGCCGTTTGACGCCTACGTTGTGCTTGACGCGGACAACGTGCTCGATGTGAACTTTTTCAGCAGCATGAACAAGACCTTCAGCGAAGGCTACGACATCGTCACCTGCTACCGCAATTCTAAAAATTACGGCGACAACTGGATCTCCGCCGGCTACGGACTGTGGTTCCTGCGCGAATCCCGGTATCTGAACGCCGCGCGAATGAAGCTCGGCAGCAGCTGCGGCGTTTCCGGCACCGGCTTTCTTTTCTCCGCCGCGGTGCTCGACCGGCAGGGCGGCGGATGGCCGTTTCATCTGCTGACGGAGGATATTGAATTCACGATAGACAACGTTGTGCGCGGCATGAAGATAGGCTACTGCCCGGACGCCATCGTGTACGACGAGCAGCCGGTGCGCTTCCGCCAGTCGTGGGTCCAGCGGCTGCGCTGGTCGCGCGGGTATCTTCAGGTATTCAGGCGCTATGGGGACAGGCTGTTCTCCGGCATCTTCCGTGGCAGCTTTTCCTGCTACGACATGACGATGAGCATAATGCCGGCCGCCGTGCTGACGGGACTGAGCATTGCCGTCAACCTCGGCGCCGCCGTCATAAACATTATGTATTACAAGGAGTGGTCCGTGCTGGGCATCTCCGCGCTTCAGACGCTGCTCAACCTTTATCTGACGCTGTTTGTGATCGGAGGCATCACGACAGCGACCGAGTGGCGCAGTATACACTGTTCGCCGGTGAAGAAGATCCTGTACACGTTCACGTTCCCCGTGTTCATGCTGACCTATGTGCCAATAGTGATCGAGTCGCTGTGCGTCACCCCGGAGTGGACGCATATAGACCACACGCGCAGTCTCAGCGTCCAGCAGATATGCGCCGAAAATTACAGAGATGCAGTTTAACTCCGGTTTAAAAATGCTTTATACCGATTTAAACCCCATAAGAGATAATAGCATCGTCCAAAGGAAAGGACGATGCTATTAATTTTATCGGAGGTAATCTTAAATGAAAAACAACGTTCATAACTATATCGCAAAGACCGCTATCGACTATGCAAACATAATGCCTGAGGAAGTGCTCGATATCTGCATGCGTCAGGACGGCGTGCTTGTCGAAGTAGACTTTGCGACGGAATGGATGAGCTACATCTGCTACGTCGATCTCAGCGGCGAGGTGCTCGGCTTCCTCTCCGAGCCTGTTCCCGCAGACTATGAGGACAGCACGGAAGAATATGCCGGACGCCGCTGCGCATAAGCCGTGAGCACACAGGCAGCGGCCGGCGACAGATATAAAACGCTCGCCGCCAACACCGCACTCATCAGCTTCGGCACGCTCGGCTCGAAGCTGATGGTGTTTTTCATGGTCCGGTTCTACACCGGATATATGAGCCCCGCAGACTACGGCACTGCCGACATTATAACCCAGACGGCAAATCTTCTCGTCCCGCTCGTTTCTTTCGGCATGGCCGAGGCCGTATTCCGCTTTGCCGCAAACCACTGGTTCAAGCTCATGTGTCTTGCCCTGTGCGCATGTACTCTTGTATATATAGGCGCCGGGCGTATAAAATGACCCCTCTTCCATTCCCCACCTTTGCAGCAAGCCCGCAGGCGGATAACCGTCTGCGGGCTTGTGTTTTATCCATATAAAAAACAGCAGCGCCGGTGTTTTGCGGCGCTGCTGAAAAAAGAGCACTTACTTGAGCGCTTCTTCGACTGCGACGGCGACAGCGACGGTCGCGCCGACCATGGGGTTATTGCCCATGCCGAGGAAGCCCATCATCTCGACGTGCGCGGGAACGGAGGAGGAACCTGCGAACTGCGCATCGGAGTGCATACGGCCCATGGTGTCGGTCATGCCGTAGGAAGCAGGGCCTGCCGCCATGTTGTCGGGGTGGAGGGTACGGCCGGTGCCGCCGCCGGATGCGACGGAGAAGTACTTCTTACCCTGCTCGATGCATTCCTTCTTGTAGGTGCCGGCGACGGGGTGCTGGAAGCGGGTGGGGTTGGTGGAGTTGCCGGTGATGGAGACGTCAACGCCCTCATGGTGCATGATGGCAACACCCTCGCGGACGTCGTCAGCGCCGTAGCAGCGGACGTTTGCGCGCTCGCCTTCGGAGTAGCGGATCTCACGGACGATCTTCAGCTCGCCGGTGTAATAGTCAAACTGGGTCTGGACATAGGTGAAGCCGTTAATACGGGAAATGATCTGGGCTGCATCCTTGCCGAGGCCGTTGAGGATGACGCGCAGAGGCTCCTTGCGGGCCTTGTTGGCGTTCTTGACTATGCCGATAGCGCCCTCTGCGGCTGCAAAAGATTCATGGCCGGCGAGGAACGCAAAGCACTTGGTCTCATCGGACAGAAGCATTGCGCCGAGGTTGCCGTGGCCGAGACCGACCTTGCGGTTTTCGGCAACGGAGCCGGGAATGCAGAAGGACTGAAGTCCGATACCGATCGCGGCAGCCGCATCGGCGGCCTTTACGCAGCCGGATTTGATGGCTATCGCGCAGCCGACGGTGTAAGCCCATACGGCGTTTTCAAAGCAGATAGGCTGTGTGGAGCGGACGATGTTTTCGACATCTATACCCTTTGCGAGGGTGATATCGCGGCATTCGTCGATCGAGGAGATACCGTATTCTTTAAGGACGCCGAGTATCTTTGCCTCGCGTCTTTCGTAACCTTCAAAAGTTGCCATTATCGCGCCCTCCTTATTCCTTGCGGGGGTCGATCACCTTAGCGGCCTCAGCAAAGCGGCCGTAGGTGCCGATGTTCTTCTCGTATGCTTCCTTGGGGTCCATGCCCTTCTTGATGGCTTCCATCATCTTGCCAAGGTGTACGTACTCGTAACCGCATACCTGGTTGTCCTTGTCGAGGAAC
>OIYO01000774.1_pt1 | contig 23021 bp, 23 predicted proteins | sample 1588191 | NCBI WGS metagenome assembly OIYO01 (sample SAMN03283275) | human gut metagenome | biome: human-associated habitat; material: feces | host: Homo sapiens | place: Peru | collected 2012 | reverse complement strand
GTTGCTGCTCGTGCAGACGCATTTCATCAAGCCGGCGCTGTTCGCTTTTGTCAAAGCTGTCTATGGCGCGATGGATATCGCAATCGGAAGTTGACATCATATCGTAGACATACTGCAAAGCATAGATAGTACGATATTGCACCGGAACCAGACGTGTTTCTTCGTACACTCCCGCCAATTCTGCGGACACCTCGGAAAGTTCGCTTTCCGCGGAAGCTATTCTGTCGTTTCTCGACTTTTCCCACATCTCATACTCGGCGCGGTATTGCGGTACAGTCACAGTATCATATGTTTCTTTGGCGGCGGCATACTCCGAATCAAATTTCTTTTGTTTTTCATCGGTCTCTGCTTTAGCAGCTCCGTATTGTTTCCGATACTCCTCCGAATTCCGTATTTTCTCTATGTTTTTTTCTTTCTCGAACGATAAATCGCAAAATAGTATACCAAAGGCCAAACCGGAAAAGCCAAAAATGACAAAAAACTTGTGAACGCATTATGCACCAGTATATTCAATACAAAGGATACGGCAATCGGGACCAGCACGCTCCACCACTTAAAACGGGAACCTTCCTTGATAGGCGGCTCGATAAATTCGGCAGTCTGTTTTACAGGCACAACAGGATGCGGCACATCAAATGTTTTCGCGCGAGCACAGTCAAGTGTCTCCCTCAGACTTTCGGCGCGTGTTTCGAGATCGAGTAAATGCTTTACGGCTACTGTTTGTTTTTCGTGTTCCATAGTTTTTTTCTCCTTTTTTCGGGCAACAAAAAAGGCAGGTAGATTTTTGATTTCTACCTGCCTGTGCCGTCCATATTCTGTTGTGTGAGAGTTCAAGACCTTCTACAAAGGGAAAATGCCCGATTTACATCTACAAAATCGAACACTGAAATTTTGCCCCATAAAACGGCGAAAACCTCGATAAAATCGAGGTTTTCACAGGCTATATCTTTTTTATAGCCTCTTGATGGTGCGGGTGACAGGACTTGAACCTGCACGCCGGGGCGCCAGCTCCTAAGGCTGGTGCGTCTGCCAATTCCGCCACACCCGCATACGATAAACGATATTTTACCCCAAAATGCGAGAAAAGTCAAGAAAAATATTGAATATTTCGGAATAAAGGGTTATAATTTATTAACACACATAAATTCCTTTCGTAATATGTATTGTAGCTTGCGAAAGGTGTGTGATTATATGATATATCAGCGCAAATTTCTTTCTGCTTTTTGGCGTGTATTCATTACGCTTTTACTGATTTGCGCACTTATTGCTTCGGTTTTCTTTATGCGAATGAGACCGGTTATAATTCAATATGCCGAAAGCGTGGCGCAAACGGCAATGTACAATGCCGCAAATGAAGCGGTTTTGGAAATTTTAGGCGAAAACGGCATTACATATGATGACATTGTGGTGCTTTCCCGCGGTGAAAACGGCAGCGTTACCAGTGCGGAAATTGATATTGTGAAAATAAATACGCTGAAAAGCGCAATATCGGGCAGACTTTCGCGCAAGGTTGACGAAAAAGAGTATTACGAGGTTAAAATACCCGTGGGTACATTTTTTTCAAGCGTATATACAAACGCTTTGGGACCGAAGCTGCGCTTTAAAATGCAGCTTACGGCAACGGCGGTAGTCAATTTTTCCCACGAGTTCAAATCTGTCGGCATAAATCAGGTTTTGCATATAATAATGATAGACATGAGCATTTCGGGCAGCTTTGTGATGATAGGTTACAGAGGCAGCGTGACCGCCGCGACCTCGGCAATAGCCGCACAGACCGTGATATCGGGTGCGGTGCCGGGGGCGTATACGAACGTTATAGAAAGCGAAAACGATAATACGGCGGGACTTATTAACGATTACGGCGCGGTTATCGATGATTAAACGGAAACGGAGAAACGGAAAATGGATGTAAAGGCAGCGGAAGAAAGAATAAAATATTTAAGCGATACGCTTAAATACCACAACAAAAAGTACTATATTGAAGACGCGCCGGAAATTGAAGATTTTGAGTACGACGCACTGCTGCGCGAGCTTGAAGATTTAGAGAAGGAATACCCGCAATTTAAAAAAGAGGACTCCCCTACCGTTACCGTTGGCGGCGCGGCACTCAAGCTCTTTGCCGAGGTGACGCATGCCGTAAAAATGGAAAGCTTGCAGGATGTTTTCAGCTTTGACGAGCTTAGAGCATTTGCCGAAAAAATAGATACCGCGAGAACCGCATTTTCGGTAGAGCCGAAAATTGACGGGCTTTCGGTATCGCTTGAATATAAGGACGGACTTTTCTTCCGCGGCTCCACACGCGGCGACGGTGTAACGGGCGAAGACGTGACCGCTAATTTAATGCAGATAAAAAGCATACCCAAAGCCATACGCTTTGACGGCGAGCTTGAGGTGCGTGGTGAGGTGTATATGCCGAAGGAAAGCTTTGAAAAGCTGATAGAACGGCAGGAGCTTATGAGCGAGGCGCCCGCGAAAAATCCCAGAAACGCGGCGGCGGGCTCTTTAAGGCAGAAAAACCCGAAAATAGTTAAAGAGCGCGGACTTGATATATTTGTTTTCAATATTCAGCGAATAACAGGCAAGGAATTTACATCGCACATTGAAACACTTGATTTTGTAAAATCTCTCGGTTTTCATACATTACCGACATATAAGCGTTGCGATAATATAGAGGACGTCATTTCGGAAATTAAGCGCATAGGCGACTCGCGCGGCGGCTTGCCCTATGATATTGACGGCGCGGTTGTAAAGGTGGATAGCCTTGAGTACCGCAAAGAGCTGGGCAGCACTGCAAAATACCCGAAATGGGCTGTGGCGTTTAAATACCCGCCCGAGGAAAAGGAAACGGTGCTTAAAAGCATTGAAATAAACGTAGGGCGCACAGGTGCGCTGACGCCTACCGCCGTATTTGACCCGATACAGCTTGCGGGCACTACGGTAAGCCGCGCAACGCTGCACAACGAGGACTTTATAAATTCCAAGGGCATAGGCATAGGCGATACCATAGTAGTGCGCAAAGCGGGGGATATTATTCCCGAGGTGCTGAGCGTCGTTAAAAAGTGCGATAATTCATCGGTCTACAAAATGCCCGATAAATGCCCCTCCTGCGGTTCGCCCGTAACGCGCGAGGAGGGCGAGGCGGTTCTGCGCTGCACCAATGCCGATTGCCCCGCACAGCTTTTGCGCCACCTGATACACTTTACCTCGCGCGACGCAATGGATATTGAGGGCTTAGGTCCCGCGGTGCTTGAGCAGCTGCTCGGTGCCGGGCTTATTCACAGCATAGACGATATTTACTCGATTGACTATGAAGAGGTTAAAAAGCTTGAGCGCATAGGCGAAAAGAGCGTAGAAAACCTTAAAAACGCGATTGAGAAATCAAAGGAAAATGACGCGGCAAAGCTGGTTTTTGCTTTCGGAATACGCCATATAGGCAGCAAGGCGGCGGCGCTTTTAACCGAGCATTTCGGCAGCATTGAGGCAATAGCGGCGGCTACTGCAGAGGAAATAGAGCAGATTGACGGCATAGGCAGCGTTTTGGCTGACTCGGCGGCGGAATTTTTCTCGCTGCCCGAAACCGCGGCTATGCTTGAAAGGCTTAAAAAGAGCGGCGTTAATATGAAGTCCTTAAAAGAGGTTAAGGACACGCGCTTTGCCGGAATGACATTTGTGCTTACGGGTACATTGCCTACCTACACAAGAAACGAGGCTGCCGAAATAATTGAATCGTTCGGCGGAAAAACCTCCTCCTCTGTTTCTAAAAAAACCTCGTTCGTCCTTGCGGGCGACGAGGCGGGCAGTAAGCTTGACAAAGCAAATAAACTGGGCATTAGGGTTATAAACGAGGATGAATTTCGGGAAATGATACTATGAAAATCTCCGAAGACTTGGTTTACGAAATATTATCCGCGGTATCGGAAATTCCCGAGGGCAAAGTTGCAACCTATGGGCAGATAGCCGCGCTTATTGGCAGAGAGCGAAACGCGCGGCTTGTGGGCAAGGTATTAAGCGTTGCGGGCTATTACGGTGATTACCCGTGCCACAGGGTAGTAAACGCCGCGGGCAGAACCGCGCCGCACTTCTTCGAGCAGTGCGCCTTGCTTGAAGATGAGGGCGTTGAGTTTAAAGAAAACGGCACGGTTGATATGAAAAAATACAAATGGGAATGTTGAGCGCCCTATTGGCAGCCCGAAAACATTTCAAAATGATTTTTTCGGTAGGTCAGTAATCCTTCCTTTTGCATTTTTGAAAGCTCGGCGCTCAGCGCGCTGCGGTCTGTACCGAGGTAATCGGCAAGCTGACGGCGGTCGTAAGGAATATCAAACGTATAAGAACCTGTTGTTTTAATACACTCCGAAAAATAAGACATAAGCCGCGCGCGTATGGTTTTTGGTGTGATATTAAGCATACGCGAGGAAAGCTTTAAATTTTTAGAAGCGCAAACTGCAAGCAAATTTTTTAAAAGCTTCAGCTGCGCTTCGTTTTTTATGCCGTCCGTTTCAAGCAGCGCCTGAATGTTAATAAAAAGAATTTCACTTTTTTCATATGCGGTGACGTGCTGCAGCATTAAAGAGCCGGGAACGCAGGCATACGCCTCGGCAAATGCGCCGCCCTTTTCCACGCCTGAAATTACGCTGTTGTTGCCCCAGGCGTCGCTCAGCTCTATTATCACCTTACCTGAAAGCACAATACCTATTTCCCTTACAGGCTCGCCCTCGTAAAGCACGGTCTCGCCCTTTTCAAATATGCGTTTTCGGGTATTTTGCGGGCTTAAAAGCTCCCGCACCTCATTTTCGGTAAGCCCGCGGAAAAGCGGGATTTTATTTAATAAATCATACAATACCGTAAACCTCTATAACGCCGCTTTTATGGTAAAGCGAGGGGGTAACTCTTACTGAATAGCCCCTGCCGTTATCCGCCGTCCATTCAACGGGCTTACTTCTAGGTACGGCAGAAACGCCGAGCAGCATCATAATAGCGCCGCCGTGCATTATAACGGCGCTTTCGGTAAGCCCGCTTTCAATCATATCAAGCACGATTTTATTAAAGCCTACGCAAATGCGCTTTATAAACTCGGAATTATCCTCACCTCCGGGCGGGGCTGACAGCCTGCCCGATGTCCACGGTATAAAATTCGGGTTGCTTTCAAGCTCGGCGGCGGTTTTATTCTCAAACGAGCCGAAATCATACTCCTTTAATTCCTCAACCGTAAAAGGTTCAAAATCGGGGTAGAGCACGGCTCCCGTCTGGCGGCAGCGCAGCATGGGGCTTGAATAAAGCCTTTCAATTTCGGGATAATCAATATCGTCCTTTAACAGGCGCAATTCGTTCAGCCCCTCGGGGGCGAGCGGTAAATCGGTTTTGCAGCCTATGTACCGTCCGTCATAATTCGCGTCAGTCGCGCCGTGGCGTATAAGATGAATTTTAAGCGTTCTCATTATATATTCTCCAATAATTCGGTTATTATGCTGTTGGAAACCGGCATACCCCTGTCGGTTATCGCAACCGCGTTTTCGGTTATTTTTACAAGCCCTATGCTTTTCAGGCGTTCCGCCGCTTTTATAAAGCTATCAGGCAGGTCAGACCCGAACCGCCTGCGGTATTCGGCAAAGTCTACCCCGCGCGACAATCGCAAGCGGAGCATAATGTATTCGGCTGCGTCTCCGCCGTCGCCGTCGGGCACAGGCGGCTCCCCGTTTAAAAAGGCTTTAATGCTGCGGGGGTAGAAAAATCGCTTTCCGTCAATAAACGAGTGCGCCGCCGCGCCTATGCCTAAATATTCGTCGCAGTTCCAGTATTTAAGGTTATGGCGGCTTTCATACCCCGGGCGGCAGAAATTTGATATTTCATAATGCAAATATCCCTTACTTTCGAGGTATTCGCATATATACATATATTGCTCCGCCGTTTCATCGTCATCGGGCAGCGCCAGCGTAGCTTTGTTTTTATAAAACAGGGTGTTTTCCTCTATTTTCAGTATATATACGGATATATGCTCAGGCTCAAGCCCCACGGTAAAATCAAGGCTTTTTTTAAGACTTTCTGTATTTGAGCAGGGCAAGCCACACATTAAATCAAGCGAAATGTTTCTAAAGCCCATATCCCGCGCCGCTTTAACCGTTTCGGCGGTGTCCTTTACGGTGTGCGTTCGCCCGAGCAGCAAAAGCTCCTCGTCACTTCCGCTTTGCGCGCCTACCGACAGCCTGTTTACCCCCGCCGTTTTGCAGGCGGAAAGAAATTCGGCGGAATTGCCCGCGGGGTTTAACTCGGCGGTTATCTCGGCATTATCGGTAATACAAAAAGAGGAGCGCGCCGCCCTTAAAAGGGGAACAATTCTGTTCCCCAAAAGCGACGGCGTTCCTCCGCCGAAGTAGACAGTATCAACAGGGCGGCAGATTTTACCGCCCCAATTTTTAAAGGATTCACAAAGACCTTTTACATATTCTTCCGTAAGTTCGTTTGTAACGCAGGCGGAGTAAAAATCGCAATACGCGCATTTTTTCGCGCAAAAGGGTATGTGAATGTAAAGCCCTACGGGGTTATCAGTCAAGAATTTCACCTATGCAGCTGCCGGGAACCGCAGCGGCGTTTGCCTCGTCGGTATCTATATGCATAGCAAGCTTATATTTGGGGCTGACGCGTGCCACAACATCACCGAAAACAAGCGCGCGGCCCTCGGTCGGGATTTTAACGCTTACAATCTGCTTGTCCTTAATGCCGTATTTCTCGGCGTCCTCGGGGGTCATATGTATATGGCGCTTTGCGGCAATAACGCCCTCGGTCAGCTCAATTTCACCTGCGGGGCCTACCAGCTTACATACGCCCGAGCCCTTAATATCGCCCGATTCTCTTATGGGCGCGGTAACGCCTATGGAGCGTGCGTCTGTAAGAGACAGCTCAACCTGCGTTTCGGGGCGGGTCGGACCTAATATCGACGCTTTAAGCTGCGATTTCGGACCTACTACGGTAACCTTTTCCTCGCACGCAAACTGACCCGGCTGTGAAAGATCCTTTTTCGGGGTGAGCTTGTGACCCTTGCCGAAAAGTATTTCAAGTGCCTCGTCTGTTACGTGAACGTGGCGCGCGGATATTTCAACCAAAACTTCTTTTGCCATTTTATAAGAACTCCTTTTTTTAATCTAATTTAATTTTACCATATTTAAAAAAGTTTTCAAGTGCCAAAATGCAAAAATCAGTTAAGCAGCGCTCTGTCGTTTGCAAATTCCTCGCCGCTCAATTTGCTGAAAGCCTCAAGCAGGTATTCAACCGTAAGCTTTTTCTTTTCTTCGCCCGAAACATCGAGTATTATTTTTCCGTTGTTCATCATAATAAGCCGGTTGCCGTGGGCTATTGCGTCGCGCATATTGTGGGTTACCATCATGGCGGTAAGCCCCTCTTCGGCTATAAACTTATCTGAAAGCTCAAGCACCTTTGCGGCGGTTTTCGGGTCTAGCGCCGCGGTGTGCTCGTCAAGCAGCAAGAGCTTGGGTTTTTTCATTACCGCCATTAAAAGCGTAAGCGCCTGGCGCTGACCGCCCGAAAGCAGCCCCACTTTTGCCGAGAGACGGTTTTCAAGCCCTAAATCAAGCTCGGAAAGCATTTTTTTGAACTGCTCGCGCTCGTGCTTGTTTATCGCCCATTTAAGCCCGCGCCTTTGACCCCTGCGGGCTGCAAGCGCCATATTTTCCTCTATCCACATATCAGCCGCAGTGCCCATCATAGGGTCCTGAAAAACTCTGCCCAGATATTTTGCGCGCTTGTGCTCGGGCAGCTTTGTAACGTCGGTGCCGTCAATTATTATAGCGCCGCTGTCCACCGGGTACACGCCCGCTATCATATTAAGCATGGTGGATTTTCCCGCGCCGTTTCCGCCTATAACGGTAACAAAATCACCGTCGTTAAGGGTTAAATTAAGCCCGTTGAGCGCCTTTTTCTCGTTTATTGTGCCGGGGTTAAAGGTTTTATAAACATTTTTAATTTCAAGCATCGGCTTTTACCTCCTCTGCGGGTTTCACGCGTTTTTCGGCAATTTTGCCTTTCCAGTAGGGCACCCCGAGGAAGAGCGCCACAACCGCCGCCGTAAGCATTTTAAGGTCGTTTGCAGGAAGACCGAGCCACAAAACAAAGGAAATAACTATATAGTAAATTACGCCGCCCAAAACCGCGCCGAAAAGTTTAAGGGCAAAGTTTTTGAATATTTTGCCGAATACCACATCGCCTATTATTATAGCGGCAAGACCTATTACTATAGCGCCGCGCCCCATATTAACATCGGCAAAGCCCTGGTACTGCGCAAGCAACCCGCCCGAGAGCGCCACAAGACCGTTTGATACAACAAAGCCTATTATCTTGTTTGTGGCGGTATTTATTCCGTTTGCCCGCGCCATTGCCTGATTGCAGCCCGTGGTTCTCAGCGAATGACCCAGTTCTGTGCCGAAGAACCAATAAAGCAACGCGATTATTACAACAACGAATATGCCGCAGACTATAAGTGATTTATTTATGTTCCTGAGAGAAACCAAAAGTATTTTTCTGTATTTCATAGCCGAAAGCGGCTGATTCGCCTTGCCGCTCATAATGCGAAGGTTTACCGAATAAAGGGCTATTTGCGTAAGTATTCCGGCAAGAATTGCAGGTATGCCGAATTTAGTGTGCAGAACGCCCGTTACAAAGCCCGCCGCGCAGCCCGCAAGTAATGATAAAAGCATGGCAAGATATATGTTCATTCCGCCCGCGGTACATACAACCAGCACCGCGCCGCCCGTGCCGAACGAGCCGTCTACCGTAAGGTCGGCAAGGTCAAGTATTTTATAGGTGATAAACACGCCTACCGCCATAATACCCCATATTGCGCCCTGCGCCACCGCGCCCGGCAAAGAACTGAAAAATGACAGCATTTTTTTAATTCCTTTCAAAACCGCAATAAGCGATAGGGTATAATACGCCCTATCGCCATAGCTTAATTTTTTTATTTACTGAATTGCCGTGTAATCGCTCGGAACGGTTATGCCGAGCTTATCGCAGCGCTCCTTAATATACTCCTTAACCGGACTGGAATCAAAAGCGATATCCATATCGGCGGGTTTTTCCCCGTTTACAAGTATATCGTATGCCATTTCGCCCGCTTTTTTGCCTATGCTGTAGTAGTCGATTGAAAGGGTTGCAATGCCGCAGCCGTTGCAAATGCCCTTTTCACCCGCTATAACCGGAATTTTTGCAGGCTCTGCAATGTTGTTTATTATCTGCACGTTTGAAGCCATCGTGTTATCGGTAGGAACATAAAGCGCATCAACCTCGGCGCAGGCGGTGGTTACAACCTGAGCTATATCGTTTGAATCGGCGCTGGTGTATTCCTTGGTTTCGATGCCGAGCTTTTTAAGATATTTAGTAATTTCGGTTGCCTGATATTTTGAGTTTGGCTCACCCGAGCAATAAAGTATGCCAACCTTTTTAGCGTTCGGCAGCAGTTCCTTGAACATTTCCGCCTGCTTATCAAGCGGTGCTAAATCAGATGTGCCGGTTGCGTTAATGCCTGTCTTGCCGGTCCAATCCTTCAAATCAATTTCAAGGGCGGTTGCATAATCGGTTATTGAGGTGCCCACAATCGGAATACTCTCTGTTCCCGAAACAGCAGCCTGCAAGGCGCCTGTGGCGTTTGCAAATATAAGGTCAACCTTGCTTGATACAAACTGGTTTACTATTGTGGTGCAGGTGGTTGATTCGCCGGCGGCGTTCTGCTCCTTAAATTCAACCTTATCGCCCAATTTTTCGGTAAGAGCGTCTTTAAAGCCTTTGGTCGCAGCGTCAAGCGCTTCGTGCTGCGCCAACTGGCAAATACCTACGGTATATTTATCCTTTTCCTTTTTTTCTCCGCAGCCCGCGAACGATACGCAGAGTGCGGCAGCGAGTGTAAGTGCTGTTGCCGCAGATAATATTTTTTTGATTTTCATATCAATCTATCTCCTTTGAATGATATTATATCGCTTTAAAGCGATAAAGTCAAGCGCTTTTTTAAATATAATGCAAAAACAGCGGTAATAAGCGGATTTCTACTGTCGGTAGAGTGATTTTCGGCAACTCTACAAATGTATTTTTTGCAATAGAGTAAATAAATTCACATATAGCTTGAAAAAATACCGCTGAAAGCGTTATAATAGATACAGATAACGCAACGTAAAGGAGACTCTGCTATGATTACGATTTTTACAGATACATCGGCAAACCTGCCGATTTCGCTTATACGCAAATATAATATTTCACTTTTGCCCTTTTCTTATACCGTGAACGGTAAAGATCTGCCGTATGCCGACGAATGGGAAACGGGCGGTAAAAAATTTTATGACGCAATGCGAGAGGGCGCCGAAATTAAAACCTCAATGATAAACCCCGATATTATAAATTCCGGTTTCAGAAAAAGTCTCGAAAACGGGGACGACGTATTATATATAGGTATGTCGGGCGGGATAAGCGGAACTGCCCACAGCGCCGCAATGGTTGCCGAAGAATTGCGCGAGGAATTTCCCGAGCGCTTAATAGCCACAATAGATACCTACGCCGCCTCACTCGGCGAGGGGCTGCTCGTTATACGCGCCGCCGAAATGCGTGACAGCGGAATTTCTTTTAAGGATATTGAAGCCTGCATTTTAAGTGAACGCAATACCATGTGCCAGTATTTTACGGTTGACGATTTAAAATACCTTAAAAAAGGCGGAAGAATAAGCGGCACTGCCGCAACAATAGGCACGCTGCTCAACATAAAGCCGATTTTAAAGGGCGATGAAACGGGGCATATTATATCCTGCGGAAAGGCGCGCGGCAAAAAAGCGGCGCTTATTACGCTTGCCGAAAAATACGGTGCGCTTGCCGCCGATAAAAAAGCGGATATAGGCATTGCCCATGCCGACGCGCCCGAGGACGCGGAAGCGCTTGTTGCCCTGCTTAAAAAGCAAGGCTTTAGAGGTAATGTGCTTAACGTTTGCTATGAGCCTGTAACCGGTTCGCACGTAGGCCCCGGCACGGTGGCGCTTTTCTTCCCGGGAACGGAGAAGTAATGCAATTGCGGCTGCTGCCCCAATTCTGCGGCTCTGCCTGTTAAAAGATAATCTGCTATAGCTGTAAAAGCTTATGCACCCGAGGGTTAAACTGTAAACCCCCGGGTGCATATTTTATTTCAAAGTAAAAATCAAAGCCGTATTTTACCGGCGCTGTTGACCGCCGCGCAGGTGTTTTCACTTCATAGGGAATCTTAAAAAGAACTCTGCAAAGCCCTTTAAATTAAAGGGGACAATGGGGTAAAGGTAATTTCTGCCCGAAAGGGTCTGAACGGAAAGCATACATATTATAATAAACACAAGCCCGCCTATAAATCCCCACAGCCCGAAAATTCCGCTTAAAATAAGCAGTAAAAGGCGCTCTAATTTCATAGCATAGCCCATTTCAAAGCTTGGGAGTGAAAAGCCCGCTATTGCGGTAAACGCCGTAATGAGTATAGCCTCGCCCGAAAACCAGCCCGCCTTTACCGCAAATTCCGAAAGCAAAAGTCCGCCTACCACGCCTAATGAATTTGAAAGCGCATCTGGCGTATTAAGGCTTGCAAGCCTGAGCCCATCCACCGCAAATTCAAGAATTAAAAGCTGGGCAAGCATTGGCACCTCGCCCGCTTTTTCGGGAATGAGCACGCCGAGCCAATCGGGCACGGCGGCGGGATTTTTAACAATCAGCAAATAAAGCGGGGTTATAACCACGTTAAGCAGGGCCACGAGCATACGAATTATTCTGATATAGCTTGCCACAACGGGCAGAAAATAGTAGTCGTCGGTCTCGCGGAAAAAGTCCGAAAAGGATATGGGAATTATCATAACCGCGGGGGAATTATCGGCTATAAGCGCAATTCTGCCGTCCAACACGCAGGCAGAGGCATAATCGGGGCGTTCGGTAAATTTAAACTTGGGGAACGGGTTGAAAAAAGCATTTTTCTGTAAACTTTCCGCCAGCGCCTCCTGCGTCATTGAAATTCCGCCCGCCTGTATTTCTGTCAGTCTCTGCCGCAAAATTTCAAGCACGCGCTTATCCGCCTTGCCGTCAATATAGGCTATGGAAATATCAAGCTTTGTTTCCCTGCCTATCTGCATATATTCCATACGCAGGCGGCTGTCGCGTATTCTGCGGCGGAGCATTGCCGTGTTCATAACAAGGGTTTCCACAAAGCCGTCGCGCGGGCCGCGCAGCGACCTGTCCTTTTGCGGCTCTTCCACCCCGCGCATTGGGTAGGTGCGCGTATCTACCAAAAGCGCGCCGCGTATGCCCTCAATTATAAGCACCGAAGGCCCCGAAAGCACTGCGGTTACAACCTCGCGGGCGGTATATGCCGCGTCGGTTTCAACATAGGGCAGCTTATTCTCGGCAAAGCGGCTCATATCGTCAATTCCCGCTATTTCTTCGGGGGTTTGCTTGTATAAAAATTCAAGTATCTTTTCGTAAACCTCGTCCTTTATAAATCCGTCTATAAAGTAGAGCGCCGCGCGCCGTCCGCCTATTTTAAGCGGGCGTTTTATAATATCAAAGCTTTTATCGGGCTTAAGTTCATTGTCAATTTCCGCAATCCATTCGTCGAAATCTTTCAAAAAAAAATCACCCTTCCGTCGGTTTATTTTTCCCGACGGAAGGGTGATTTATGTGTTACTTATGCTGTGCCGAATTTTTAATTAAAAAATCGACTTTAAGTATTCAATGCTGGTCTTAGCGCACTCAAGCGGGGTTTTACCCATGCTGGGCTGATCCTGCTCAACTACTACCCACTTTGCATTAACTTCCTTGCAGGCTTCAAGTATTGCCGGGAAGTTCTGAAGACCCGAGCCTACCGGACGGAACTCAAAGGTGCCCGAGGCTTCCTTTTTCTTGCTTTCATCATTACCGATAAGCGCGTACATATTGCCGCCCTTAGTACCTGCAAAGTCCTTTAAGTGAACAATTTCAATTCTGCCGTTGTACTTGCGTACAAAGTCAGCCGGATTTTCGCCGCCCACATTTACCCAGCAGGTATCAAGCTGAGTTGATAAAAGCTCAGGTGAAATTGCCTTATAGAGCAGGTCAAGCTTATACTCGCCGTCAACCTTTTCAAATTCAAAATCGTGGTTATGGTAGCAAAGCTTCATACCGTGCTTATTTGCAAGCTCGCCGAACTTTTTAACATTCTCATAAAACTCGGCGTTTTTCTCGCCGCCCGCAAGATATTCCGCGTTTATCCACGGAATAACAATATACTTGCAGCCTATTTCGGCGTAGGTCTTAAAGGTTTCGTCGCCCTTTTTAAGCTCATCATAGGGAACGTGTGCGGAAATGGGGGTAACGCCGGCATCAGCGCACATTTTCTTTACTTCCTCGGCGGTGTGACCGAAAAGGCCGGCAAATTCAACGCCGTCATACCCGAAGGACTTAACCTTTTTAAGAGTGCCGGCAAAATCTGCCTCCATGTCGTCTCTTACCGAATAAAGCTGTAAAGCAATAGGAAAATTATACATAACAATTTACTCCTTAACAAATTGAAAGTTAATCCGGTTTATTTTAATTAAACTTCCGGAATTTCAATTTCTACTTCGTGGCCGCAATCGCTTGAACGCTGTATACCGTCAAGTATAGCCTGGTTGTAGATAATCTGGCTGGTCGGAACAGGAGCCTCGCCGCCGGTGATAACCGCATTGAGGAAGGAGCGGATCTTGCGGTCAAACAGATCAGGTGTAGCGGGCAGCAGCGGTACAACGGTCTCAACAGGCTCGCCTGCAACGTCATGATAAATAGTCATAGGCTTATTGAAAGAGCCGTTCCAGCAATCGGTTGACGGAATACGGAGAGAGCCCTTTGTACCCATAATAATGGTGTCTCCGGGAGTGTCAAGGTGCATATACCACGCAATGCGGAAGTCAAGGATTATGCCACCCTCAAGACGGATATAAGCGGAAGCGAAATCGTCAACGCTGAACTTCTTAGCGCACTCGGGCTTGCCTACCTGAGCATAAGCCTCGGGGGTGGTGCCGAAATAATCGGTAGCGGTACCGGTAACGGTTAAGGGCTTCGGGTTACCGAGAGCGTTCATAACCAGGTCAATTGAGTAGCAGCCGATATCGCCGAGAGCGCCGAGACCTGCCTTATCGTTCTCAATAAATGTTTCAGACCAGCTTACCGGAATACCGTGTCTGCGGCCGCCGCCTGTCTGAACATAGTAAATTCTGCCGAGCTCGCCCGACTGAACTATCTTCTTGATCATCTGCATATTAGCGTCAAAACGGGGCTGGAAGCCTACGGAAACTATCTTGCCGCTCTTCTTTTCAGCCTCGCGGATAGCGATAGCCTCTTCAAGAGTAACAGTCATCGGTTTTTCAAGAAGAACCGGAAGACCGTGCTCAAGCGCGTAAATCGTGCATTCCGCATGGGTGCGGTTGTAGGTGCAAACGCTTACCGCGTCAAGGTTCATGGTGTCAATCATTTCCTTGTAATCGGTGAACGCCTTAGCCTCTACCTCGTTATCCTTGAAAAACTTTTCAGCCTTTCCGGGTATTAAGTCGGCGCCGGCTACTACCTCAACATCGGGCTGCTTTTTGTAGCTTGCAATGTGTGAGCCTGCAATTCCGCCCGTACCGATTATACCGATACGCAGCTTGCGGTCACTTTTAACCTCGCCCTGCTCGTTTTGGTTGCTTGTGAAATTGTTCATGTCAAGTGCCATTTTTTATTCCTCCAAAAAATGTTATATTCAGGCTTAAGCCGAATTTATATTACAAACTGGCGCATATAGCGGCAGCTTAATGCAACGGAATCCATAACGCGCTGCTTTGAGCCTTCAAAGGCTTTATCCTCAACCTCAATGCAAGCATAGCCGTCATAGCCTATATCGGTAAGGGCTGAAACATATTTGCCCCAGTCAACATCGCCGAGTCCCGGCAGTTTCGGGCTCATAAAATCAAGCGGATACCCCATTATGCCCACGTCGTCAAGCTTATCCTTAAACAGCTTAATATCCTTAAAGTGAACGTGGAATATTTTATCCTTGAATTCATAAAGCGGCTTTATGTAATCTATATGCTGCCAGATAAAGTGGCTCGGGTCGTAGTTTATGCCGAAATTATCGCTGGGCAAAAGCTCAAACATCTTGCGCCAAAGTCTCGGGGTGGTAAACAGGTTCTGCCCGCCGGGCCACTGGTCTGCGCCGAAAAGCATGGGGCAGTTTTCAATTGCAACCTTAACGCCCTTTTCCTCGGCAAGCTTTATAATCGGCGGCCATATTTCCTTAAATAATTCAAGGTTTTCCTCCACCGTTTTAGTCTGGTCTCTGCCTATAAAGGTAGTAACCATATTAACGCCCAAAAGCGCGCTCATATTTATTACCTTTTTAAGGTGAACAATGTTTGCCTCGCGTTTTTGCAGGTCGCCGTCCATAGTGTTGGGATAAAATGCAAGCGAGGAAATTTCAATACCCTTTTTCGCGCAGAAATCCTTTATATAAGCGATATACTCAGGTGATGTATTATCCACGTCAATGTGACTTACACCCGCATATCTTCTTTCTGCCTTGCCCTGCGGCCAACAGGCAACCTCCATACATTCGCAGCCGTTCTGAACGGCATTTTCAACGGCTTCTTCAAAGGTAAAGCCGTCGTAAATTGCGCTTACAATGCCTAATTTCATAAAATGCACTCCTTTACCGTATATTTAATGTTTGCGCTTTGTTTTATTAAGTCCATACAGATATGAACATTGTGCGTAAGAGATGATACAGTGCGGTAATCGCCGTAAAATTCTTCTCTGTTTTCAATGTAATCGGCAAATTTAATTGCCTCGTCGCCCATTATCTCATCGCGGGCAGGCATTTCCGAAAAAATTGTTTCGGTGCCGCCCTTTACAAGTGAAATATCACCGTATTGCGAAACAGAGCCGATTTTTAAAACGCCGCTGTCACCCACTATTTCGGATTTTACGGCGGATTGCCCCGCCTTGCTGTAAGTCAGCACTGCGGTAAACCCGTCATATTCAAAAATTGCGGAGCCCGATTTATCCGCACCGTTTTCAAAAAACGAGGCGCAGGCTTTAATGTTTTTCGGCATACCGAACATATCAACCGCCGCATACACGCAGTAAACGCCTAAATCCATAAGCGTTCCCGCGCAGAGCGACATATCGAAAATATTCATATGTTCGCCCGCCATAAAAGCGTCATATCTGCTTGAGCGCTGGCAAAAATTTATTCTCGCAACCGAAATATTTCCGATTTGCGAAAGCCCCTTAAGCAACATATCCCGCCCTTTATAGTGACGGCTCATAATCGCCTCGGCGTAAATAAGCCCGCTTTTATCGGCAAGGGACAAAAGCTCATCATATTCCGCCGCATTTGTTACAATAGGCTTTTCGCAGAAAACGTGCTTTCCGTTTTGCAAAAAAAGCTTGCTTTGCGCAAAGTGGCAGGAGTTCGGCGAGGCTATATACACAGCATTAGTCACGCTGTCCTTCGCCAAAGCGTTTATATCGGTGCAAAAGCCCTCAAAGCCCTGCTTTTCGGCAAATGCTCTGCCCTTTTCGGCGGTACGCGAATAAACGGTATGAAATTTGAAACGTCCTGTTTTACGCGCGGCGGATAAAAACTTTTCGGTAATTCCGCTCGTGCCTATTACAGAAAGGTTAAGCATTAAATATTAACCTCAATACGCTGCTTTTTATCGGACGACTCAAACGCCGCTTCCATAACCTGCATAACGCGGCGAACCTCGCAGTGTTTAATGGCAGGCTCTGCTTTATTATCAAGCACGGCGCAGAAATTGCGGTAAAAATCGTGTACGTCGCTTACAGGGCGCTCAACCTCATACATATCAAGGGTAATTTCATCACGCGGTGCCATGGTTTTGGTAATTCCCGCGGCGGTCTGCACGGGCAGAACTTCCTTTTCGTTCCACGCCTTCATGCGCGCAACCTGTGCTTTTTTCTGCCAGTCCTCAATAATTGCGCTGCCGTTTTTGCACTGCAAATAAAAGCGCGGCATTGCAATAAAGTTATATGTACCAACCTCAATATAGGCGGTTTTTCCGCTTTCAAAATAAAGGGTCAGCTTAAAGCCGTCGTCAACCTCATCGGTCGTAATATTGGTAACCGTGCAGTAAACGCTTACTATTTTTTCCTTTATAATCTGCAAAATCTGGTCGATAAGGTGCACGCCCCAGTCGAGTATCATACCGCCGCCGTAGGGCTTGTGGCAGCGCCAGTCGCTCGGTATTCCGCGCGAGCCGTGTATTCTCGATTCAATGTTTATAAGTTCGCCTATCTCGCCCGAATTTACAATCTGCTTCATTGCAAGAAAGTCAACGTCCCACCGTCTGTTCTGGTGAACGGTGAAGAATTTTCCCGATTTATCGGCGGCGGCAATCATTTCATCAAGCGCCGCAACCGACATTTCAACCGGCTTTTCGCAAATAACGTTTTTGCCCTTTTCAAGCGCCTTTATAACAAGCTCCTTGTGGCAATCGTTCGGCACGGCTATTACAACCGCGTCAACCGCCGTATCTGCCAGTACTTCATCGTAAGAAGCGTAAGCATGTATTCCGTTTTTCTCGGCAAGCTCAGCTTTTTTCGGGTCAATATCGTAAATGCCGGTAAGCGCGGCAACGTCGCTCGCAAGTATCTGCCTTGTGTGCCAGCCGCCCTGACCGCCGTAGCCTATAACCGCAAAATTCTTTTTCATAAAGGGTATCATTCCTCGATTTTTTTAATATTGGGGCAATCAATTTCCTTGCGATAATCGTTGTAAGCCCAATGAATTGCATTTTTAATAACGCGAATTATCTGCGGGTTGTGGTAAGTCGGGAAGGTTTCATGCCCCGGCTGGAAATAGAAAATCTTTCCGTAACCGCGCCTGTAGCAGCAGCCTGCGCGCAATACCTCGCCGCCCTCATAGCTGCCTATAAATATAAGCTTATCGGGCTCGGGTATGCTGAAAGGCTCGGCATAGGTTTCCTCGTGCTCCAGCATTATGTAGCGGTCAATGCCCTGTGCTATCGGGTGTGAGGGGTCACAAACCCAAACATACTCACGGTCGCCGTTTTCACGCCAGCCGAGCGAGCAGGGTGTGCCCATAAGCAGCTTGAACGGCTTTGAATGGTGAGCAGAGTGAAGGAATATTGCGCCCATACCCGAAACTACGGCTTTCTGAACGCGCGCGGCAATCTCGTCCGGCACCTTATCGTGCGCCATATGCCCCCACCAAATAAGAACATCGGTATTGCTGAGCAGCTCGTCGGTAATATCCTCAACATTATCGAGCGTTACGGTTTTAACCGTAATATCATCGTCTGTCAGGTGCTCTTTAAGGGCGTTATGTATTCCCTCGGGATATATTGCTTTGACATTATCATCGGTTTTTTCATGTAAAAATTCATTATAAACGGTTACGCGAATCATAAAAATTCCCCTTTCCTTTTATATTCTAATTTTACAAATTACCGTAGATTTTATCAAGTAAAATATATTGTATTTTATAGACAAATATTGCTATGTGTGGAAATTATTTCAAATTATCGTGCAAATATATAGTTCTTGAGTTGCGGTGCAGGTACACATTAAGCACAAGCCCTATGCCCATGTATAAACAGAAAAGCGACGTGCCGCCCGCGCTGAAAAACGGCAGAGTTATACCTATAACCGGCAGAACAGACGTGCACATACCTATATTTATTACCGCCTGGGCGAAAATCATTGCAAAAATTCCCACGCAAATAAGTTTTCCGCTGTCCTTTTTTGAAAGCCGCGCAACCTGCAGGCACCTGAAGCAAATTCCGCCGAGCAGCAGAATTACAGCCATGCAGCCCAAAAAACCGAATTCTTCGCCTATGCTTACGAAAATAAAATCATTAAAGCCGTAGGGCACAATGCCGTTCTGCGTGAAATCGCCGTTTAAAAAACCCTGACCCGCAAAGCCGCCGTTTGCAAGGGCGGTTCTGCCGCGCCACTGCTGGTATGTGGGCCATTGCTCGCTCGGGTCGCGCTTTGCCGCCGCCTTAAAATCCAGAACGCTGAAAATTGCGGTAAGCCTGTCCCGCTGGTCGTCATTCATAATAAAGAAATAAACAATAGGCGCGGCAATTAAAATTACGGGTATCATAGCCAAAAAATATTTTTTTGAAACGCCCGCCGCCCAAAGCATAAACACTACCATAACCGCAAAAACAAGCGCTGTTCCGTCGTCGCCCTGAAAGTGTATAAGCAAAACGGGAAAAGCCCCGTGCAGGCAAACGGGTATTAAGTATTTAAGCTTGTTAATATTGGGCTTTACGGCGCTTAAATGCGCGCTGAAGGTCAGTACAAAGCAAATTTTCAAAAGCTCCGCCGGCTGAAAGGTGGTAAAGCCTAAGTCAAGCCATGCCTTATCGTCGGTACCCTCGGGTGCAAAGCCTATAAAGAATGTAAGCATAACGGGAATTACACCCAGCGCCGCCGCAAGATACCAGTAGCGCAGAATTTTTGAGTAATCTACCACCGAAATTATAAGCGCGGCAACGACCCCCGCCGCAAAGCAGATAAATTGGATTAAAAACGGGCGATATGTAGCCCTGTAATGGGTGGCGGAAAAAACCGCCGCACAGCCGTAAAGACTGGTGAAAATGCAGATTATTAGCAGAATTTTATCCGATTCGCGGATAAAGTCCGCCGTTTTTGCCAAAAGGCGTCGCAAAGCGCACACTCCCCTGTGTATTTTATAACTCCATTATATTTGATTTTTCCGCAATATGCAAGTAATTATTGACAAACCGGCTCAATAAGTGTAAAATAACATTAGGTGTTACAATACCGAACACCATGCAGAGTAGACAGTCGTGCGTTAAGTGCTGCCGGGACGGGGAGTTGCCGGGCAGACGAAGGAATTTTTTCCGCGGTACGGCAGTCGCATCCCGCTGCCGGCTAATATGAAGATGTTATCTCCTTATTATCGGTAAAACGGGTAAATAAGGAGGTTTTTTTATGAAAAAAAATTATGTAGGTCAATTATGCTTTTGCTCGGTGCTCGCCGCATTCTGCTTTGTGCTTGATTACTGCGCAACGCTGCTTAACAGCGTAAGCGGGGTTTTTAAGCTGCCGCTCGGCGCGCTGCCCATTATAATAGCCGCCGTGCAGTGCGGCCCGCTTATGGGGGCTGCGGTAGGTCTTACCGGCACGTTTTTAACCCAGCTTATCACCTACGGGCTCACCCCCACTACCGTGCTGTGGATACTGCCCGCGGGCATACGCGGCGTTTGCATGGGGCTTTTGTTTATTGCGTTTAAGCGCAGCCTTGAAACGCTGCCGCTGACATTGGAAATTACAATAAGCTCGGTTATTGTAACTGCAATAAATACACTTGTAATTTATCTTGACAGCGTTATTTACGGCTATTACTCCCCTGCCGTTGTGTGGGGCGGGCTGCTTACAAGAATTATAACCGCCGTAATATCCTCTTTTGTTTTTGCGCTTATACTGCCGCCAGTGGTGCGCGCTATTGATAAGCGTGGCAAAAAGCAGGCGTGACGGGCTTTTTGCTCGGTACGTCTTATTTCCCCTCGCAGCCATTAAAAGGATGCGAGGGGCTTTGCACATATATCATATATTAAAAATTACTCTTTATACTCCGTTTCCGATAAAAGCCCGTAATGGTCTGACGGGTATTTACCACCCACGGTATCCCTTATTATCTGCGAATTAAGCGGAATAACATTGCCTGATATAAAGCAATAATCTATATGCTGCCCCGCAGCCAGCTTTCCGTAGTTATGGTAGGTAGTGCCTAAATCCTTAGCGGTTACGGCGTTTACATCGGTAAAGTATTCCGAAAGCCTGCCGTATGCCGGTGACTCAGGCGTTGCATTGAAGTCTCCGGTTAAAATTGTATACTCGCCCGACATATTTTTAACGGTTTCTATGAGTAAATCGGAGCTTTTTAACTGGCAGTCGTCCCCAAAGCCATAATGTGTATTAAGATAATTAAAAATTTTTCTGTTCTGCTTATCAAAAAGCCTTGCCCAAATACAAATTCTCTTACATTTCCAATCGTCCCAGCCGTCAGACTGGATATGCGGCGTATCCGAAAGCCAGAAATAGCCCTTATCTATACACTCAAAGCGTTCCTTTTTCCATAATATCGGCGTAGACTCTAAATTTGCCGAATCACGATAGCGGTTGAATATTTCGTATTTTTCGCCGTAATCCTTTTTTATAATATCGAGCCACTCGGGCGTTGCTTCCTGAAAGCCTATAATATCGGCGTTATATTTATCAAGAACTGCTTTCAGTCTTTCCGCCCTTTCTTTTATGGAATTACCGTCCGGGTCGTTCGCACAGCGAATGTTAAAAGATATTGTTATCATATAAATCGCCCTTTAATCATTTTTCTTAAATTTGCCACCCTGCAAGCCCGCATAAAGGCAAGCGTAAGGTATTTTTAAGTAGGCATAATTTAGTTTTCCGCATAATAAAATTTCCTCATAACTAATTATTCCTTGAGCATTTTTCCGCGTCAATTGCAAGCACAAGCATTAAGGCGCAAAGCGCGTCGCTCGGGTTTGCAACGTCTATAACGTATGTATCGGTCCAGTTGAAAATTTCCTTTGAAACGGTGGCTACAACCGAGCCGCCCGCACCGTATACCGTGTAATCCCATTCCATAAACCCGCCGTCTATATGCCAGCCGTTAAAATCAATGTTGAACGACGGCTTGAAAAAGGTAAATTCCTTTTTAATGCAGCCAATATAGCTGCTGCCCATATACAGCTCGAATTTCGGCAGAAAGGTGAAAACCCTTTCCTTTACCGTGCCGAGCTCTGCGCCCTCGGGGCTGAAAATTTTAAGGCAGTGCCCCCACGAAAGCTGACCCTTTACTATGTAAAGCGTGTTGCCCGCTTCGTCGTAAATATCGTAGCTGTCAAACCAGGAAAAAAAGCGCTGTTTAAAAAGCATTTTCATAATATCACTCTCCGATATTTATAGGTACACCGTTTACTTCAATTTCTTCATCCGCGCGGATAAGTATGTATTTCGTGCCGTCGATAATACGCGTTTGTACCATGTCGGAATTTTCGGCGCCGACCTTTACCGTTACCTCCGGGGTTTTGATATCGAGCCGCTTTGTGTTTATGACCGTTTCGGGGGCAATGGCGGCGTTTTTGCCGATCTTTTCACACGCCTTTTCGGTAAAATCGTTTACCGTTGCTTCGTCGATCCCGCCGAACCGGAGCAGCGAACCGAGATCCTGCGGGGTAAGCAGCAACGGCTCATCCTCGCGGCTTGCCTTGTGGTCGGCGTTCATCTCCGCGACCTGACCCTGTATCGCCTGGATAAGCTCCAGACTGCATTCCTCCGCGACCGTTTCCGCAAGTATATCGGTTATGCTTTCGCTCTGCTCGGCGGCGGATGCGGGCAGCTCCGTGCCGAAAAGAAGTGCGGCGGCAGCGGTATTGTCCGCAGCTATATCGCGCGTGTAAAACAGCGCGGAATATATGTCGGCGCCGCCGTTTTCAAAGGAGGGGAACATAAATCCGATTTCCGGGGCGCAGATAACGCAGTCGCCCGTGAGGTTTCTCAGGCGGTTTTCGCTCAGGCTGTAAGAAAGTGCCGGCTTCGGGTTTTTTATCCCGCAGATGCAGCCCACGACATAGGTGAACATTTCGGAGGAATCCTCGCCGGAATCGTTCTTTTTGAAGATATCATATTTATCGCAGGCAAGCAGGATCATATAGCTGCCTTCGCGTTCGAGCGCGGCGGCGGTTTTTTCAAAAAGCGCTTTTACCGCCGCATCGTCGGAAAGCGCGCTTTCGCGCAGGGTGGTAAGCAGCTTGTGCTCTTCCGAAACGCCGACAAGAGATGTCGGGAAGGAGGCATTGAGTATATTGCGCCCCGGAGCGCCGGTGAATACCTTGCGCAGCTTGAGCAGCAGCTCTTCGGATTCGTTGTCCGATATCATGCCGAGCATGGTATCGAATTCCGAAATTATCTTTTTGTTTTCGTTCACATAACAG
>OIYO01000771.1_pt1 | contig 23061 bp, 22 predicted proteins | sample 1588191 | NCBI WGS metagenome assembly OIYO01 (sample SAMN03283275) | human gut metagenome | biome: human-associated habitat; material: feces | host: Homo sapiens | place: Peru | collected 2012 | reverse complement strand
ACTTTTTTAAAAATATATTCTCCACCATTAATCTCTGAATATAATCCTTTTTCACCTGTTGTTGTTTCTTTAATAATATTTCCACTTTGGTCTTTTAATCTTACAACTATTCCATTAAATGCTATATCTTGATTATCTTCATATTCATCCAAGTCATATGAATAATTTGTTCTATATAAGTCATTTCTTATTGTTTTCTTGGTTGACTGTATATCTTTCCAAACATATCCTGATAATTTTACATATATTTGCTCATTTGGTATTACCTTTTTATTTTCACTTTCTACAATTTCAATACTTCCATCAATTTTTTTATATCCATAGTTTGGATTTACAGTTTCATATGCCAAATATGTTCCTTTTATTAATTTATCTATTTTAATTTCTCCGTTTGCATCAGTTACAAATTCTGTTGCGTTTTCTCTTGCAGAATCATATGTAATTTGGCCATTTTGTTTACGCACATATTTACCTGTTTCTTTATTTTGAATAATAAATCCTACACCTTTTAGTTTTATACTATTATTTCTAGAATCTACTTTCTCTATGGTTAAGTTTTTTGTAAGTGGTATATCATATTCAAATGATATATTTACAGGTGATATTTCTTTTTCTTCAGGTTTTACTAACAATAGATTTTGATAATCAGTTGATTCAAGTAACCATATTTCAACGTTGTATTGTGTATCTATTTTAGGTTCTACTTTGACTTCAATTTTATTAATTTCTGTTGCTTCTGAATTCATATCTATACATATATAAAAATCTTTATTAGATGTTATTTCTTTAGAACTATTATAAAACTTTTCAGTATTTCCTTCAAAGTAACTATATTTTATATATTCATTTGAAATTTTTATGTTATCTTTTTCATATACATTAACTTCAGTAATATTTCCACCACCATACATCCACATAAATGGACCTATTCTTAAATATTTTGTATTATTATCTGTACATATGTTAACAGAAATATTATCTTTATCTGTTTTATCTGTTACTGTTATTTCATTATTCTCGTTTGTTGTACCTAGATTACTAGCATAATCTTTGGCATTGTTCAACATATCCTTTACTTCATTATCTGTTGTCGCATATCCTAGTAATAAATCCTTATATTCATCTGTAGTCCAGTCATATGAAGTATCAAAATCAATTTTTCTTCCAACTTCATTATACCAATCATCTTGTTTTATGTATAACGCCTTTTGAGCTGTTGAATAATATTTACTATAGTCAGGTGTATTATTCGCATCATAATTAGGTAGTAAGTTTTTATCATGCGTATATGTAAAACCTTGCTTTTGAGCTAATATATATGCTAGTTCTCCATTTCCTTCTGATGTTTTACTTTTACTTGTTTCTTTATCTATCATTGTTGCTGTATTTCCTTTTATAGTCATATAGTTCTTTACATGATATTCACTTAATAAGAAACCCGCTTTATGATTTATACAATATAAATCATTTCTTATTTTTAACATTCTGGCATGAGAAACTTCTAAACGTGTACCAATACTATTACTTCCGTTAGCTTTTATTGTCTCTAATAATTCTCCATATTTCTTTACTTCTTTATCTGTAAGTGTGTCTGGAAGATATGCCATTGATTGTGTACAAATTGAGGCAATCATAATTCCTATAATACTTGCTATTAAAATTAATATTTTATTCTTACTCTTCATCTTTTTCCTCCTTTCCTTCTATATTATTCTCTTGTTTAAAGTAAATTTTCCTATTATGTAAGTTACAGTACCAACTATAATTATTGTTGACAATACTAATGTTATTGCAGTAACAACTTGACCTGTTTTAATGCTCAAAGTTAGATCAGCTGAATTAGCATTATTAACATTATCATCTTTTAATCCTAGTTCATTATAACTCTCAACTATTTCTGCTGTATTATGAATTAAACCTGCATTATTTTCCGTCATTTGTTTAATAACAATTAATTTTACTTCTCTGCTTTCTCCTGGTTTTATTTTTTCATTTGATAAACTTGTATTATATAATGTATCTCCTGATTGGTACCAATCTTTGTTTAATTCAGAAGTAAATTTATAATCTTTTGAAATATAATCTGCTATTTTTCTTGCATATGTATCTACTTCTCCAATATTTGTTACCTTAATTGTATATTCTACAACCACTGATGTTCCATTTAGTTGTTTTGAATCTATCTCTGCTTTAGCAAGTGTAGCATTTCCATATTCATTTGTTGATGTTCCTTTAGAGTTTTGTATTACAACTTTACTTACATATTTATCTAATTTTAAATCTACCTTTTTTGCAATTTGTAATCCCATATTGATATTTGAAATATTATCATTATCAACTTTGATGATTTCTGTACTACCTACTGTTTTTTCTTCACCATTTATTAACATTGTTTTATTTATAGCTTTTGAGTTGCTATCACTATTTATTTCATTTTTTTCATATTGTGTTAGTATATATTTTGAAGTATCATATTCAAAAATTACTATATATTCTCCACTTATAACTTTATCAAAACTGTAAAAACCATTTTCATTTGTTGTAATTGTTAATTCATTTCCATTTGAATCTTTAACAAAAGTATTTGTTTTAATATCTAATAATCTAACAACAACTCCACTTAATAATTCTTCTCCTGAATCCTTTTGTCCATTTTGATTTTCATCAATCCATACTGTTCCAAATATTGATTTTGTTTTAATATCTGAATTTTGATTGTTTTGATTATTTTCATTATTTTCATTATTTTCGTTATTCTCGTTGTCTGAATTATTTGTGCCATTATTATTTGTTTCCACTGTCTCCTCTGGTGTTAATATATGCATTATATCTTTATTATTAATTTCAATACCATTTGCATATATTTTTACATTATTTATTATTTCTATTAATTCCTGATTTCCTGGTATTCTATTTATCAATACCTTTATTTTATACTCATTTTGTGTTCCACCATTTAATGTATCTGATATCTTAATAATATTACTTCCAGTTGTACTGTCACTTACTTGCGAATATTTTTCTTCTGTTAGTTTTTCTCCATTTCTAGTTATTTCATATAAAACTGTTTTATTTGAAATTCTATCCTCCAATACAATATCCTTTATTTGTTTATCTCCATTATTTTTTATAATTATAGAATATTCTATTATATCTCCAGATTTTACTGCTTTTTCACTATTATTTGAAGATATCTTTGTTTCAATATTTACACCTTCTACAATTATATCTTTTACATTAGAGTTATATATTTCATTATTATCTACAACATTTGCCATAATAAAATCATTTGATGACTCTCTATCTATAAATGTTTTCGCCTCAACAAGCATAGCAACTTTTATTGTTTCTCCTGCCGCTATAGAATCTATATTAATATATGTATTTTCTTCTTCAGTAACTACTTTTCCATCTGATGTAAAATAATATATTTTTTCTAATTCTAAAGCATCTCCTAATTCTGCATTCAATCTTAGATTCTTCTTTTCTTTATCTGACTTATTCGTTACTTTTAAAACATATCTATATCTATATCCACTTTGTAATATTCCTTTATCATCTACAGCATATAATACTGTTTGAACTTCTCCTTTTTCAATGTTGTTGATAACTTCATTTGATATCTTGTTAACATCACCATATTTAGTTGTTATAGTGTTAGATACTGTTTTCCCTTCCGTATCATCTTGAATTTTTACTAGATATGTTTTTGTTATACTTTCTCCAACAGTTAACTTTTCTATTGTAAATTCAACCTCTTCTATATCCTCTTTTTCTATAAATGGTTTATAATCACCATCTTCATTTGAATATATTGTTTGTATTTCATTTTCTTCTACATAAACTGTATTTTCAGGAATTTTACCCACAAGTTTTATATCAGTTATATCTTCACTTCCAGTATTTGATACTGTAATTGCATAAGATATAAATTCTCCTTCTTTTACCCTAACCGCTTCTTTACCACCAACATAAGCTTTTAAACTTATTTCAGCAAAAGGTCCTTTGCCAGTTGATAATCTTAAATTATCTAATTTAGTTTGTTCTGACACAGCTGTTATTGCATCTTCATAGTAAACATTATATCCCTCTTCAGCTGTTTCATTATATTCCAAATTAGCTGGTACTGTAATATGATATGAAATACCTACTTCTTCTAAAATATCTAATTCATTAATTACAACTAAATATTTTTTTGCATCTTGTAAGTTTTCTAATTGCTCTTTCCAACCATTATTTGCATTTTCTATGTCTTCCGTAGCATTTGCATTATTTGAATAATATACTTTTATTCTACTAGCATCTACTCCAGATACAGATAGATTCTCAACTTTGATATCAATGTTATTCGAAGCAATAGCTTCTTTTGTAGGAAATGTACCTAATATTTTTACATTTGATATTTTATTTTCTTTGTTATTTATTATTCTATTTTTTATTGTAGCTGTTTTTGCATCAGTTAAAACTGCTAATGTTGCTGTTTTTACTCCTTCATTATTTACAACCTCTATTCCATACTCTTCAATTTGGCTTACAGTTACAACTCCGGCATAAGATACTATATTAATATCTTTTATAACATTTCCTTCATTGCCACCGTTTTTATAGTTCATAGCCTTATCATTTGTATAAGTTAATTTTACTTTTTCAGTACTACTTGGAATTTTTGTACTAGTTGTTAAATTAGCATCTATTATGATAATTGCTCCCTCTATAGCTTCTTCTTTATACTTCGTTTGCTCTCCTTCTAAAACTATTTCAATAGTTTTATTTTTTAAAGCAGCTGTTTTAATTTTCATTTCATCTTCATAAAGTAATTTAACAGAATTTATTTGTATATCTTGTATTTTTTCAGGTAATTCTAATTTTAGAACTGGATTTTTAAATAATTCATTGTTTTCTTCTCTAGAATTTAAAGTTATTCTAAATTCAACATTATTATTTGCTGTCATTGTTGATAGTTCTGTTCTACTAATTTCCAAATCTGCTGATGTTTCTGTTTCTTTTAAAGCAATACTTGATTCTACACCTTCCAAGTTGTTTTCTTTACTATCTGAAACATATGAAATTGAAACTTTTTGCTCTATACTAGTTGCATTTTTAACTATATCTTTATTAATAGTTTTTATTATTTTTGTAGTCTCTATTTCTAATTTTCCTATTTTTTCAGGTGCAATTATTTTTATTATAATTGTTGTTACATTTTCTAGATATGTAATTACAATATCTCCATTTTCGTCTGCTTTAGTATCTTTGTTTATTGTTGTAATTATTTTTCCTGTTTCAGCATTTATAATATCTAAGCTTCCGTTTTCACCTAATATATTTTCTATATTTGCTTTACTTATTTTTGATGTTTTATATACTGAATTTAATGTTTGTTCATTTATTGTTTGTTTTTCTTCTTTAACATTTATTTCACTTGCAATATTATTCAAATTTACATCAATAGTATTTTTGTATGTAATATCTCTTGAAATTCCTGCATACAATTTTCCTTTATATATACTTGCTTCATATTGATTAATATTTGTTGTAGCTATAGTATCTTTTTCATCTTCTGTTAATGTAATTTCACTAGTAGCTGTAAGAACTGTATTATTTGTATCATAAAGTTCAATTTTTGAATCTACATCTAATTTTTCATTATTTATTTCTACATTTTTATCAAATATATATGTAATTATGAATTTGTCTTCACCTGTTTTTATCCAAGAAATTCTATTTTTTTCTTTTTTGTTTTCTATATTGATATTAATTATTCCTGTTTTATTATTATAATTCCAATTATCTTGTGATAGTCCTTTCCCATTTGTTGCTAAAATATCATTTGAATTAACCATCACTTCTTCAGGATATGTATCTGAAATTTTAGGAGCTTTAATATTAACTATAGTTTTGCTTATTGGAAATAGATTATTATTTAATCCAGAATTCACTTGAATTTGTATAACTCTTTTATCTTCTCCGTTGAATTTAAGAATTTTATTAGTTATAACTTCTTGTGATAATACTATACTTTCCTCTGCAACAGTATATGGGCTAACAAAATTTAAAGTAACATTTCTTTCAGCTTTTATAGAAATATCTTTTTGAGTACTATCTCTATAAATACCTGCTAAAGAGATTTTACTTTCCATGTTTATTAAATCCAAATCAAATTGCTCATCTTTTAATAATTCTATTCCTGTTTCTACTTCTTCACTTTCTCCGGCATTTATTTGATTTAAATATATAACATTATTTTCTATTTTACTTATTCCATCACTTAGGATATCTGTTTTAAGTTTGAAATTGGCATCACTTAAAACTATATTCCCATTAAAATATCCTTCTTGTTTTACAGATATTTTAAAATATAGTTTTAAATTATCAGTATTGGTATACGCGTCCATCTCTGTAATCTTATTACCTTTTTCATCCTTAAAATATGCCATAAATTCTATATTTTTATGGTTTGTACTTTTATCTGCAGTTATCTCTTCTGCAGCATAAGATACAACATCTACACATAGCAATAAAAAATTTGCCATTGTTAATGTTATAATTAATAACAAGGATGTTATAACTTGTAAAATTTTTTGTTTCATAAATATTACCTCCAAAAAATAATCTTTTTACATAATTTTTCCACCATAAATTATATACCCAAAAAACTATTTTTTCAACCTTTTCAGGTGATTTTTATTTGTTTTTTTTGCATTTTTTAGTTTACACATTTTAATTATTACTTTTAATTAACAAATTTATTTATATTTCATATAATATATAGAAACTTGAATATATTACATATATAATTTTTATTTTAATATATTTATATTGAGGTGATAATATTGGATAATATGAATATTGATGAAAATACAATGAAAAATATCAAAAACATGGTTGATAATGGAAACATTTCAGACGCAATTTCTAGCATATCTCCAGAAATGATACAAAATTTCTCAAAAATGCTATCAAATCAAGGAAACAATAATCAAACGCAGGAAACTAATAATTACAATAAAAACAGCACTCAAAACAATAATCAAAATCAAGGAACAAATAATTTTGACCTTAACGGCATAGATATGAATACTATTATGAAAATGTCATCTGTTTTAGGAAAAGTGAAAAATTCGAAAGATGATCCAAGAGCAAATTTACTCAATTCTTTAAAACCATATTTACGTGATAGCAAAAAAGGTCAATTAGATAATTATATGAATTTATTAAATGTTGCAAAAATAGCTGAAATTATGAAAGATAATAACAAGGAGAACAATAATAATGTTTAACTTTCCATTCTTTGGCTATCCCTACAGCAATCCTTATTATAGATATTATAATAGGTATACCCCTAATATCAAGGATGCCACAAATAAAACTCAACCACAAAATCAAGAAAAAGATGAAAAAGAAAAAGATAGTGTTACTAATTCTAAAACAATTAGTAATACTATCAATTCAAGATCATATTCATCTTCTGACCAAGCTATTTTTGAAATATTTGGTATTAAACTTTATTTAGATGATTTAATCATTTTAGGTTTACTATTCTTTTTATACCAACAAGAAGTAAATGATGAACTATTATATATAATTTTATTTCTGTTACTATTTTCATAATTAAAATTATATAAATTATTCAATAATAATCTTGTCTTCATCAACATATACATATGCTTGCATATGTACAGGCTCATTATCCCTGTCTATTTCTTTTACTATATTAGAAATTCTTATTTGTACAGCATCTAAATTTCCAGCAGAAATTATTGCTTTTTTATTTCCTTTAGCACCCGCATGTGCAAGTCCTCTTAAATTTCCTAAAACAACGATATTATCTGATGCTATTACTTCAGCACCTGAATTTACATCTCCTAAAATTACAATACTTCCCTCTACCTCTAATTTCTGTCCAGACCTTAAAGAACCTCTATGAAACTTAGTTTCAGAAATTGCAATCTCTTGTTTAAAAGTCCTCGTTATGCTAGAAAGCCCTAAACTTTTTGGCATATCAAATTCTATATCTACATCTATATTTTCTTTTATTAGTTCTTGTATTTCATCTATTTCTTTATTTTTTAAAACTTTTCCTACTATTTTTATAGGTGTTTTTTCATCTTTATATAATTTTTTTAATTCAGGTATTTTTTTATTTAATGCTATCATAATCTTTTTTTGTTCTGCGTCTTCAGCAATTTTTATTACTATTTGATCTTTTTTTAAATTAATACTTATACAATTATTCATTTCTACATCCTTTCTCTCCGCTTCGCTTCGTTCATCGCCATCCAAAAAATTTTTCAAATTTTTTGTCTGTCAAATCTTACCGCTTCGCTTCGTTCATCGTATACTTTCAGTATATGAAATTGCTTTCATATCTTCAGTTACATTTTGAGTATTCATTCCAAAATATTCTGCCATTATATTTCTTACAGCTTCCGCAGTATAATTTCCATGACCACCGTTTTCTACCATAACAACAACTGCTATTTCTGGGTCATCATATGGAGCAAAAGCAGCAAACCAAGCATTTACTATATCATTTCCATTTGCATCTTGTCCGGCCTCTGCTGAACCAGTTTTTCCACCAACTTCTATCTTGAAATCTTTAAATCTTACATAAGCTGTACCAGATTCTCCACTAGTAACTGACTTCATTCCTTCTTTCACAGCATTTATATACTCACTATTTAAATTAATATCATCATTTTGTTCATCATTTGTAAGTCCTAATTTTTCATTTACAAACTTATCTATTTCTTCTTTAGCTACTTCTGTTCCATCTGGATTTTGTATTGTTTTTATTATACTAACATCTATATTTTTTCCGCCATTTGCTATCATACTTATATATTTTGTCATTTGCAATGGTGTAAATCTATTATATCCTTGTCCAATTGATGTATTTAATGTATCTCCGGGGTTCCATGTTTTGTTAATAGATTTAACATATTCTTTGCTTGCTAATGTTCCAGAAGTTTCTTCCGGTAATTCTATTCCTGTTTTTATTCCTAATCCAAAATATTTTGCATATTTATCTAATGTATCTATTCCCATTCTATTAGCTGTTTCAATAAAGAAAAAGTTACATGATTTTTCTATAGCCCCACGTACATCAAGATATCCATGTCCTCTATGATAATCAGTATAGTACCAGCATTTCCAAGAACCGTTATATTTTTCATAAACTCCGGTATCATTTATTTTCTCTGTCAAAGTAATATTGCCTGACTCCAAACCAGCTATTGCCGTAACCATTTTAAATATAGAACCCGGCTCATAAGCACTTTGAATAGTTTTATTTAATAATGGATATGATGTATTATTTGCATAACTATTCCATTCTTCAACACTTATTCCATCTGCAAAAGATTGTGGATTATAGTCTGGGTAACTTACCATAGCTAGTATTTCTCCAGTTTTTACATTCATAACTACACATGATCCACCTTTAGCATCATATGCTTTTCCAAATCCACCGCTTTTTATTTTTTCTATATTATTTTCTAATGCTTCTTCTGCTATTTTTTGAAGTTGAGAATCTATTGTAAGAACAACATTAGATCCGGCCAACTGCTTCCTCTGTAATTGCCTCTGCTGTTATAGTTCCGTCAACTGCCATGTCTATTTGTTTTGTTCCTTTTGTACCTCTTAAATATTCTTCAAAAAGTTTCTCAATTCCAGTCTTTCCTATAAGATCATTTTGACTATATTCATCTTTTCTACTTTGATATTCTTCATCACTTATTTTTGAAGCATATCCTAAAATATGAGAAGCTAAAGTTCCTTCTGTATATTGTCTTACCGGTTGTACTGAAATATTTATACCAGGAAATTCATCTCCACTTTCTGAAAATTCAGCAACCGCTTCTCTTGGTATATCTTTTGCAATTGTTAAAGACTTTGTACTACTATATCCTTCTTTTGCAATTGCATATCTAATCGCTATAGTTTTTCTTACTTCAGCTATATCTTCATTTTCTATTTTATATTTTTCTTTAAACTTATAAAACGCATCTTCTGCAGTAGTTTCTTCATCAATATTATTATTTTCTTTCCAATTTATTAAAGTATCTCCGGATACAGTGAATTCAAAGGGCTCTATTTTTATTGGAAACGAATCTGTATAATCAATATCATATTTTTCTAAAACATTAATAATTTTTAATATAGTATCATTTAAGGTTTTTGTATCTATTTTACTTTTATATAATTCTAGATTAAATTTTTGGTTAGAAGTAACTAAAATATTTCCAGACCTGTCAAGTATATCACCTCTTGCCGCTTCTAAAACACTTTCTCTTGTCAATCTTGTATTTGACTGTTCTCTATATTCCGCACCATGTATAATCTGAAGGTTAAATAATTGTATAATTAAAATTATTCCTATAAAATATGTAAAAATAGTTATAACATTATATCTAAAATTAATATTTTTCTTATTAATTCCTTTTGACAATTTTTCACCTTCTTTCAATAGTTTGTATAGTTTTATGTAAATATATTAACATTTTTAAATTCATATGCTAAAAATATCTAGTTAAAATTCTATTTCCTTTATACACATTTTCAATTCCATACCCGAATTTTTGTATCATAGGATACAATATTATTACGATAATTAAATTATATATTATTTCTATTGCAAGTATTTTTATAAAATTCAAATAAAAAAATATGTAATTTATATTTTCTATAAAATACATATTTTTAATTAAGTTTTACCTCTAAACATTTTATTAAATTTATACTACTCCGCACACAAGGTCAACTTCTATCGCTACCTTAATTTTATGATTTTCTATTCTTTTTATCTTATTTTTACCTTTTTTATCAAAACTACGGAATTTCTCAAATGCAGTAAATTGGCCTATCGTATCGAATTTTTTAGATATAGCATCGAGCAACACTCCACATGCCGTGTTTGTTAATTATGAATAGTTGCTTTTTATATGTTTGGGTATAAGTGACTACCACATAATAACCACTCTTAATGGTTGAATGTTTATTGCATATACTTTATATTATAAATAGTTAATAAATAGATAAATTGTAATTTGTACCATTCCTAAAATGGTTTTTTCCCATTAAGCCATCCTTTATTTTTCCAATAATCAGCATCAGTTTTATTCCATCCGTTTTTTTGTGTCATACCAAATATTTTGAAAAAGAATCTTGTTTTAAATCCTACTTTTTTATTATTTAAACTTTTCTTAATTTTATTTGCTTTATTTCTTACTTGTTTCTTTATTTTATCCTTATGCTTATAATCTATGTAATTGCCACCCATTTTCATAGTAGTAACACCATAGTTATAAACTTTAGGTACTCCCCAATAAAACAAATTATTCTTTACTAATTTAACTGTATCTTTTACACCTGATCCTCCTGCTGAAGTTATAATTAAGCCAACTTTATTAAACATACTTTCTTTAGGTCTATGTACTAACCATAGATAACCAAGATGGTCTAATAATGCTTTTAAGCCACTAGAACAAGACATAACAAATACAGGGGTAGCAATTATTATTAAGTCTGCTTTTTCTATTTTCTCAACTATTGGATTAACTAATTTGAAATGAGGACAATTTTCTTCGCCTTTTAATATACAATTTGCACATCCATAACAAAACTCTTGAAAATCATTTGGGAGAATTATCTCATCAAACTCGTTATTATTTCCTCTAAATTCATTCAAAAATAAATCTGTTATTGCTCTTGTATTTCCTTTGTGGGATGTTCCCATAATTGTTAAAATCTTCATAATTTACCTCTTTTCTAAATTGTAAGTTATCTTTTGGAATATTTCTTCAAAAATTTCTCTAATTCTGTTTCATCACTAAAAATTGTTTCAAAAATATTATACAACGTATCCGTATTTTCATATTCACCTATTGCATAACATTTTTTTCCTAGACCGTAAGCAATACCAGCTTCAATGTGAGCTGCTTTTCCTGCCGGTAAAACTAACAACAAATTTTTCGAGTTCTTTTCTCCTTCTAAATCATTATTAAACAAGTTTAAGACTATATCGCTCTTTAAATTTAGTGATTCAAATTCTTTTTGTTTTTCTTCTGGTGTCTGATTTTTATTTCCATATCCCCAATTATCCTCATTTTTTAAAAAGCAATAATAGGAAATTTTATATTTATCTAGCAATTTACATATTTTTAATATATTTTCTTTATTTCTAGCTCTTCCTGCTATAAAAAACTCGTATTTATTTTCCATAATCATTCTCCTATACAACTTACTATTTATCACTTTCTTCTAATAATAAATCAAAGTCTGATTTATATAATCTATCTTGCTTTATTCTATATTTTTCGAATTCAGTTAATGCTTTATCACAAGCTATTTCATGTGATATTTTTCCTGCATCTTTTAATATATCTCTATCATCTGCTAATAAAAACTTATCTATTCTTGTAGACCAATCTTCCATCGTCATTGGAATGTGCCTTCTTGCTCTGTTTTCTGCTATTTCTAAAAATGCACTAACAATTCCCTCCAAATCTTGTAACTCATCTTTAGATAAATAATTTTTGGCAATTATAACATCAGATTCCATTATTTTCCCATTAGGAGAATTTTTCCAAGTGGTAAGTCCCATATGTTCTTTTTCTGAATTAGCTCTATTATATATAATTTCGGCGGCAGTCTGTTTAGATACCGCGAAGTGCATTTTGTTTTGTACTTTTTTAAAAAATTCAATTGATATTGGGGATTTTGGATCATAATCTACACTTGTAGCATAAATATCAGTAACTTTTTGATAAAATCTTCTTTCTGATAATCTTATTTCTCTAATTTCTTCTAATAACTTTTCAAAGTAATCTTTATCTATAAATGAACCGTTTTTCATTCTTTCTTTATCTAAAACGTAACCTTGAATAGTAAATGTTTTTAAAATATTTGTAGCCCATCTTCTAAATTGTGTAGCTCTTATTGAATTTACTCTGTATCCAACGGAAATAATTGCATCTAGATTATAATATTCTGTTTGATACTTCTTACCATCAGCAGCAGTATGTTCCATTTTGGAACATACTGAATTTTTGTCTAATTCCTTATCTTCAAATATATTTAATAAATGCTTTGTGATAGCAGGTCTTTGGACATCAAATAATTCAGCAATTGCTTTTTGTGTCATCCATAAAGTTTCATTTTCATATTTTACCTGTATACCTTTATCTTTTTCTTGAAGTTTAAATGTTATAAACTCTTCTGTGCTACTTCTTATAATTAAATCTTTTGCCATTTTTATCATCTCCTTAAACTTAATTTTTAATTAGAATATGCTTTTTTTAATATGCTCTGTATAGCTCTATTTCGCCTAAATATAAGGCTTTATTTAAGTTTTAGGACACACACACATTCCAACGTGGTTCGGACACCTTCTGTAGATAGTTTTCGCTAGCCTCGTATGATGACTGTTGATTTTGACTTTCTTCAGTTGTCAAATTTTCTTTTACAACTGAATTTCTATCTTCTTCGCACTTGATTTCGTTGCCATTTTTTAGGATAAAAGTTATTACTCTTGGATTTATTTTTCCTTTGCTCTCCCTTTCTCCTATTATAACTTTTTCTATCATTAATTCAAAAACATCTTTATCAAAATTTGGCATAATTTTCATTGTCTTTAAATAGTGTTTTAAATTTGTTTAATCCTTGATTTAAACTCATCGAATCTTCTATTTCTAATTGTAAGTGTTCTTGTTCTTTTGTTATCTTGTTAATTTTATTTTGTAATTTTGCTTTCTTTTATAGCTTTACAATATGGGCAATTTTCTTTTCCATGTTTTACAAATTCCATACAATGCCAAACTGTAATACTATCTTTCGTTCCAGAATGCCAATTTCTTCTTGTTAATAAACTACCACAAAAGCCACAATATAGTCTACTACTAAAAGGATATTTTCTGCTAAAATTGCCTTTTCTTCTGCCAGAGCCTCGTACTCCTCCTCGTTTTTGTAAAATTTCTTGTGCTTGATTAAACATTCTTTCAGATATAATTGGTTCATGATGTTCTTGCATATAATACATGTTTTCTTCTCCCATATTTACTACTCTTCTATGAGATATTGGATCTGTTGTATATGTTTTTCCTTGCAAGACATCTCCTTTATATTTTTCATTTTTCAAGATACCTCTTATAGTTGATTCATGCCATTTCTTTTTGCCTGTTGGAGTTGTATATTTCATACTTGTTAATTCTTTTGCAATAGTTGTGCAGCCTACTCCTTGACAGTATCTTTCAAAGATATATCTTACTATTTCCGCCTCTTCATAATTTACTGATATTTGCTTTGATTCTTTATCATATACATATCCTAAACATCCGTTATATCCAATTAGCTCTCCTCTTTTTAATTTCATCTGCAAGCCTAATTTTACATGCGAAGAAATATTTTCGCTTTCTTGTTGTGCCATTGCACTTAATACTGTTAGCATTATTTCTCCTGATATTTCTAAAGTATTTATTCTTTCTTCTTCAAAATAAATATCAATTCCTTTTTCCTTTAATGCTCTTACATATTTTAAGGTATCAACTGTGTTTCTTCCAAATCTCGATATTGATTTTGTAATTATCATATCAAATTTATTTTGTGCTGCATCTTGCATCATTTTCATAAATCCATCTCTTTTATAGTCTAATGTTCCTGTTATTCCTTCATCTGCATAAATGCCGACATATAACCAATCACTATTGCTTTTTATTTTTTCTTCATAATACTTTAGTTGAGAATTATAACTGTTTAATTGTTCCTCTTTTTCTGTACTTACTCTTGCATAGGCACATACTCTTAAATTTTCTTTTATTATTTCTCCTGTTGTTCTATCAATTCGACCTTTTTTCTTCTCTATAACTTGTACTTTCAAAATTAACCTCTCTTTCTCAAGTTTAGAGAATCTTTATGTGCTTATTATACATCAAAGTATTATTTTGATTAACATAATTAACCATAAATTGACATTGCTCCGTACTTAAAGCTTGGCCAAGTATCCCCTGTCTTTCCCAGTTTTGAAATGCAAACATTACTGGCATAGACGCGATAGAAACTCCATTAGTGCTAAAAAGACCTAATGTTGCTGTTCTTTCCGTAGAATATTCTAACCCCCAATTATTTTTTTGATAAATAGTACCATCAATATTTCCTGTTGTAAAAATATTATATGAAACATAATAATAAGAACCAGCTTTACATTGAAATTTATTTGAAGTTGTACTAGATATCAAATCGGTATTATTAACATAGTTTTTTGTATAAGTAAACTTTAAAGAAAATTCTCCATCAGTCCTAATACTTGCCTCTTTTGAATAACTAACCCCAACTCCTAGATTCCAGGAGTTTTGATCATTTTCTACTTCAAAGTTACTATTATTAATTTCATTATATAATGTAATATATTTACTATCAATTTTATCATTTAATATATCATTGATACCTTGATTATATCGTATTAGTGTAGTCCTATAATAACTATAATTTCCAATAATAACGACAACCAAAGTTGCAAATAAAATAAGAAAAGAATAAATAAGTGTTGTCGCGATAAAACCTTTACTATTTTTTTTCATAAAGCCTATCACCTCTATTTTAGAGTATAACACAATAACTACATTTTTTCATCCCAATAATTTCTTCTCAAGTAAATATAACCAGTTATTATAAATTCAATTATCTACAAACTTTTCCTGTAAATAGCATACGAATAGAAGTACCAAAACTTCTACCAATATCAGTTATTGTGCTTAAGCTTCGCGCTATTGCGTTAAAAAAAGTTGCATTAAAGATACTACTACTGCCACCTTTTATTTCTTTTAATTCATTTAAACTTATTATCATATATAAACCCTTTCTAATGACAAGATAACGGACGCATAATTCCATCCAAAACGCCTATCAAAAAAGCGCCTAATCCTACTATACCAGCAAAGATTCCAAAACCAATACCCCCTCCTCTTACTGTTTTTAATTCATCTTCATTTAATATCATAATTATTCCTTTCTATTTATCAGAACAAACTTATTTTATTTTTAAACATATCTTCAACCTCTTTATGAGTTACATATATTAAAGTACAAGCTTTATAATTATTCATTATATTCCTTATTATTTTTCTTTCAGTTTCTATATCAACTTGGCTCAAAGCCTCATCTAAAAGCATAATTGGTTTAATATTATAAAGTGCTCTTGCTAAAATTATTCTTTGTACTTCACCACCAGATAAATTAGTACTAGATTCTTGTAAATTAGTATTAAGATGATTCGAAAGACGCTTTACCACATTATCTAAATTACAAATACTTAATACTCTATTCACTTCATCAATATCTACTTTTTTATCCAGCACTATATTTTCTAAAATAGTTTTCTTAAAAAGAACTGCATTTTGGCTTACATAGCCGATATTTTCCCTTAAACTCGACTTATTTATATCTTTAATATCAATTCCATTTATACTGATACTACCATTTGTTAAAGGATAATACTCATATAATAATTTACATAAAGTTGATTTACCAGTGCCACTTTTACCTATAAGCATAACTTTTTGACCTTTAAATATAATTTGATTTAGATTATTAATAACAGCATGGCCATTATTATATTTAAAACTTACATGCTTAAATTCGATATTTCCATTGGTAAAATCAAGCCCTTTATATTTTTCTTCCTCAATATCACCAAATTCACTTATTCTTTGAAAACTTTGCCGTAAATAGTAATACCTTGGTAAAATATTTAATAAATCTTTAAGAATGTAAATTAAATAATTTGTTAACATAATAAAAGTAAATAATTCTATCAAATTAATTTTATTACTCTTATTTAGAATAAAACCATAACTCATTAAAATAAACATTCCAACTTCTAAAAATAAATTCTCTTGAAATTGCCATTTATTCAAGACTTTACCATAAAAATTTTGAAAATCTAGATAATCAATCGTATCTTTCATTAGTTGTCGATGATAGTACGTTTCTTTATGTAAATCCTTGATAGTTCGATAGTTCTTAATTGAGCTAATTAAATTATCTTGATATACATTAACTTTATCAATTAACGAACTGGTAGAACTCCTGATTTTTTTATCTTCTTTTAATTTTAAAATAATATAAACGCCAATAATAAAACCCAATCCCATGCTTAAATATTTATTTAACTTAATTAAAAGTACTAAACAACCAATAACTTGGAATAAAGCTAAAAATACTTTTATCAAAAGTTCTAAAATCGCTTCTTTAATCATTTGCAAATCTTCAATATGTTTTAAAGTTCTTCCTGATGTTGCTCCCTCTAAATAAGGAAGTGGGACGCGTAAAAAATGCTTCATATAACTATCAATTAATGCATAATCAATTTTTTTACTAAATTGTAATTCTAAATTAGCAAAATAATATTCACTTAATATCTTTATAATAGTTAAAAAAAGAAAAAGTAAAATAATTTCCTTGTATCTAGAAAAATATTTTAAAAATTGTAAATAATAATTTAAAACTAAATTTAACCCATTTAAAAATAAACCAATGACTAATATTTTAATAGTTAATTTTCTATTTTGATATAACAATTTTTTAATTAGTAAAAACAGTGAAGTTGACCTATCAAGTTTAATAATATTACTAATAGGAACTGCCTTTATAGCAACCCTTGTCCACATTGAAGTAAGCTCGCTTGTGGATATTTTTACTATGCCTTTACCAGGATCCATTATGGTCCAAATATTACCTTTGTTTTTCAAAAGTAAAACATAATGATCAAAACTTGTTAAATGACAATGGAGAATAATTGGCATAGATATGTTTTTTAAATCTTCAATGGTTATTCTTAAACCTTCAGCCTCAAAGCCATAATGTCTTAAAGTCATAACCATATCATATGCTGTTACTCCCTCCTTACCTAAATTTGTATCTAGTCTAATTTTTTCCATTGAAACATAACCATTATAATATTTAACAAGACTATAAATTACTGCTGGACCGCAGTCATTAGCATCACTTTGGATAGTTACCAATTTATGCATTTAATTACACCTCCTAATTATATATATTGGTAACGCATCGTCAATTTCCTTCAAAAATTTAAAAAAAAGTCATTTTTTTGACTTTTTTTTGCATTTTTTCTTATTTCTTTTATTAATTTTACTAAATTCTTTTTCTTTCGTTTTAACTTTAGTAATAAATTCTTGTTCTTTTTTATTATCAATAGTCATATCCGGAAAAGCATTAAATAACCTGTTTTTTACAAATTTTAATCGAGAAATTTCTTCTTTATATTTTTTCTCTAACATAGTTGGAATCATTCGCCATTTTTCACTCTTAAGCTCTTCAGCAATAATAATGCGATGACGTAAGTTATAAGCGATAATACATGAAAAAATCATATCTATAATAAAGACAACAAGAAAAATCGATCCTAATATAATAATAAATTTATCACTCACTAAACTGCGTAAAGAAAAAACTAAAGGATTTATAATTTTAATAATTGCACAGGTTCCAATGCCAAAAAGTAACGAATTTTTCAAACAAATTCTTCCATTTATATTATCTTTACGATATGAATAATCCCACCAGCGATTATGAAATATTACTTCTAAAATATAACTAGTATAGTATTCAACCGCACTAGTAATCAAAGCACCCATCAAAAAAAGAATAAGCAAATCATTTTGATATTTAGTAAGCAACAATGTAATCAAAACAAATCCCACTCCATATATCGGACAAATCGGGCCAAAAAGAAAACCTCTATTGACAAGTTTTTTATAATGAATACTGCACTTTATTACTTCAGCTACATATCCAAGAAAGCTAGCTATTATAAAATATAGAAATATTTCCATTAACTTTAGATACATAATTTCTCCACTTATTTTTATTCTCCGTATTTTGTAACTTCACACTTATCTGGTTTAAAAAGACAAGTAATACAATTTTTGTATCTACTAGCATCATTGGTTGCATCTTCATAGCCATCTATCAATATGTTGAATAAACCATTAATAAGACTAGGTGTTAAAAAAATCAAAACCGCAGCAATACATCTTTTTGCAAATTGCATAAGATTTTTTTGTAAGCCATCATTTGCATTAAGTACAGCTTTAGAAACATCAATTGTTCCATAAACAATTAAAACAATTGGAATAATAATTTTACAAACAAATATAGCATAACCAATGACTTGTAAAGCCAGCTTAACACCATTAGCGCTGCAAAAGTTAAGATCTGTTACATCTTCGGCCAAAACAACATTAGTAAATAAAATATTAGCAATCAAAAAAGTAAACAAAGCTTTGTATTTTTGATTAGTTACATTTTTTTTCATAGATTATCATCTCCAAAAAAATTATATCATAATCCTACTTGTAATAAAAGAAGAAATATTTTAGTTAAATTTTATACATAAAAAAAGTCCTCTAGCTAAGGACTTATACTCTTAATTGGTGCGGGTAAAGGGACTTGAACCCCCATGGATCACTCCGCTAGATCCTAAGTCTAGTGCGTCTACCAATTCCGCCATACCCGCAATTATTATAAAATGGTGGACCCTGTAGGACTCGAACCTACAACCCATCGGTTATGAGCCGATTGCTCTAACCGATTGAGCTAAGGGTCCATTCATTTCTCTTGACTAACTAAATATATCATAAATGCTAACTTCTTGCAATAACTTTTTAACAAAAAAGCTTAAAAAAATAAGTATCACTACTTATTATTTTGTAACATATTTAATAAATCAATTTTAAACATGTCTTTTGAAGCATTTTCTTTAGATATCATGACACCCTTATAAGTTGCAAGTTCTGATTGATGTCCTTCAAGTAAAATACTTGATGGTGTAATAGTATCCAACATAACAATTTCTTCTTGTTCGTATACAACGTAATGCAATTTGACATCACCGTGAATTTGAGCAAATTTTCTATCACTAGGTAATTTCAACTCATAAGTCTTAGTGTGTTTACTCTTATTTTGAGAAACTAATTCACCAACAAATTTACCATCCCTCAAATCAGGATAATATTCAAAATTTAATTTCTTATAAGCAAGCATGTTATATTTTTTTAATGCTCTTTCTAGTTTGTGATACTCATTCTCGTTTGTATAATCTAAAACAAAACCTTTCATAACCAATTCCCCCTATAAAACCCTTTGATGGCAATAATTATAGCACAAAAGTTTGCAAAAGTCAAATTTTGCCTTATAATCTCCACATCATAATATCGTAATATCATTACCATTGGGACTTAATATTACCAAATCTAATCATATTTGTCAACACTTTATTTTATAGTGGATAGCGTTTCCAAAGTGTGTGTTAACTAAAATAAAAACAATGGATTAAGTAAAAAAAAGTATTTATAAAAATAAAGATATTACTTAAATTAGATACTTTTAAAAGATTATCTAAAAAATTTTAATCAACGATGATAGTGAATTTTTTAATTTTATTAAAATAGAATAAACTGTAAAACTAGCAAAGTACTATTTCATATTTTTTTTACGATCCAAATTGTCCGTATAAAAATGGTTCTATCGAAAAAAATTATAGATACATAAGATATTGTTATCTAAAAGCCTCTATTTAATGGCTTAACTAAAGAAGATTGTGATTTAATCGCTTCACAAATAAAAATAAATCTAACTTTCATTCACAATAACAGCAAACGAGTCCTTAGCAAGCCATTAGATAATTAGGCACTTTATCAAAATAAATACTACGATATAATTTTAGTCACTTTAAAGATTCATTAAAAGTTAAAGAAAATACTAAAAGAAATGGAAAAAACGAACTTCTTAAAAAGAAAGAAAATTAAAATAAATTTTATAAAGATATTCAAGCAAAGGTATCATTGAAATTTTTAAAAACTAAGAATTGCTGGGTTTACGAATAACGACTATCTAATTACCACATTTGTTTCAAATTTAATAAACATTTTACTTTAGATCAAGAGTTAAAATATCATCAATCATATAACTTTCATTATTATTTAAAAAGCACATACAGCTATGTATATTTAGATCCAAATAAATTATTTTGCTAGAACATTTTTAAAAATTATTGACACAATATTTTAAAACAATACCTTATTTATAGTTAATATTAATTAAAATATGTTTTCAAGCAAAATTACAATATTTTATTTAAACTTAATCATCTTAGCAATAAGCATTTTTTATTTATTTCAAAAAACATATTCCATAGATAATGATAAAATTAATAGATTTTTAATAAAATTCTTTTCATATAAATAAAAACGCTCATTTTTTAAAAATGAGGTTTAAAATAGATTATTTATCTAACATACTATTTAATTTTTTTAAGCTTAAAAGTAACTCTTCTTCTTTAATTTTACTAATAGCAACATACTTTTTTTCTTTATTAACACTATAAACAACTGGATGGCTAATAGGTTTAGGATCCATAGTTTCAATCAAATTATTTACATCTATAGCTTTTACCAAAAGTCCATTAATCTCTTCTTCATTTTTATATTTCAATACGGGGACCGCTTGAGTATTAACAAGTTCATCATAGCTTATAATAGCTTTAGTTTCTTCTTCATTTTCAAATCTTGTTAAATCAGTTCTCACAGTCACATTACTACTTTGAAGTTTATTTGTTAAGGCAGTTAAAGAAATATCACTGTCATCAATTAGATTAGTACTACTATCATTTTTACTCTTGCTTTTAAATTTTAAAACATAAGCAAAAGTAGTAAGTAATATCATAAGTAAAATATTTGCTCCTATAAATACAATATCAAAAGTATTCAATGTATTGAAATATTCTAACAAATTTCTTGCAATAACCATTACTATATTCATACTATCTATCACCTATCATAATAGTAGCATATTTAAACAATGCTTGACAAGAAAATTTACTAAAAATGTCAAAATATTCAATAGTTTGACATTTTTTTGTTAAATTTAAGTAAAGAAAATGACAAGTAACAATTATTTTTCATTACAGGCATTATTCATTATTAGAGGAACCTTATAAATTGTAGTATCTTGTTTTTCATCAGTAGCCTTAATCTCAACAAACAGTTCATGTTTTTGAAACTCTTTGCACTTATGCATATAATTATCAATATTAAAAGAAACACTTTGTAACAATTCTTCTAACTTTGCCGCTTTTTCGTTTCTTATTACTACCTGAGATATCTTATTTTCCAAGTCATTATTTTTTTCATAAAGTATGCAATCGATACTTTTATACAAATTATTATCACTACCACCGCAATAATTTATATTTGCTATATAAATAGCGCTTTTAATATCATTATACGCAATAGAACCTGTAATTGTAAAATTATCACAGTTACTACTAATAGTTTTAAATTCAAAGCTATCATTATTTTTTAGGTATTTAATACCACCGATTAAAAAAATTACAATAAATAATATAATGACAAATTTAGCTATCTTAATATATTTTAAATTATTATATTTTATCTTCTTATTTTCAAAATTCAAAGTTTCATTTGTAATATAATTTCCATCTAAAAAAGCATTTAAATCGATTTTGAAATCATTACATATTTGCTTAAGTAAACTTATATCAGGGATATTTTTTCCATTTTCCCACTTTGAAACCGCTTGATATGTTATATTATATTTTTCCGCCAATTCTTTTTGGGTTAAATGATTATCTTTTCTTATTTTTTTAATTAACTTACCAATTTTGTCCACATTCATAACTTCTCCTAAATAATTATAGCATAGTCTTTATTTTAGATAAAAGAAAAAAGTACTAAATAAAGTACCTATTTTTCTTTTCTAAGGCTAAAGTGAAATAATTAATAGCTTTATCTAAATCCCCTTTATAATAAAAAGCGACACCCAATTTATAATAAATTTCATGAGAATCAATCAAAGATTCCATTGCCAATTGATATTCTGTAATTGCTTCGTCAACATATTGACAAGAATTAAATATATCTAAATGCCATTTTAAATATAAATCCCCCAATCTTACGTGCAATGCAGAATTTGTTGGATCTTTTTGTAAATCTAATCTGCAACGTTCAATTTGATTAAACATTTTAT
>OIYO01000770.1_pt1 | contig 23076 bp, 26 predicted proteins | sample 1588191 | NCBI WGS metagenome assembly OIYO01 (sample SAMN03283275) | human gut metagenome | biome: human-associated habitat; material: feces | host: Homo sapiens | place: Peru | collected 2012 | reverse complement strand
AACCTCCGTGCCCTTTGTAAGCCCCATGTCCATAATGCGGCGCTTGATCGCACCCTCACCGTGCAGCTTGACAATTTTCACGGTTTCTCCGATTTTCGCCTGTTTCAGCGTTTTCATTGGATGTCTCCTCCTTTTTTGTCTTTGTCTATGCAGGGCGCTGCGCGCCGTCACACCATAATGCGGCGCGCCATTTCTTCGTTGATTGCGACGCGCGCTTCCTTGACATTGACGATCACATTTCCGCCGAGCGTTGTGATCACCGTCACCGTTCCGCCGACAACAAACCCCAGATTTTCCAGGTGCTGCTTTACTTCTGGATTGCCGCCGATTTTTTTGATTGTGTTTTCTTCCCCGACTACTGCAAGGCTCAATGGCATCATAGTAATCTCTCCATGTCCGGTTTCAAAAATTTTTCTATGATTTTTGCACTTATGCGGTAAGCTGGCGCTAACCGTTGCGCAAATAAATTGATTAGCCTTTGCTAACCGTATATATCATACCTCCGCTTTGCTTCTGTGTCAAGCGTTTTTTTCAAAAAATCTTGTTTTTCTCAAAAAATTTGAGATAAATCGGCTCAGCCCGTGTTTATTGTCCGCGCATTATGCAAAATACCAATTAAAATCATTCGGACGAAATAACAAGCCGCCGGGCGGCTTGTTATTTCGCAGATATAATTTATGTTATCTCTTTTTGATTATAAACTCAAATTTTGTATCATCGCCGTACCACATCGGAAAGTTTGTGTTCCATACATTATTATAAAGATTAAAATACAAATCCTGTCCGCTCGGGTTTGTATCATAGTCATAGAGCCTTCGGCCGAAGGGTGCAACAAGCGCCGCATCGCGGCTTTCTATCTCATATTCGCCGTTGCGAACGCCGTAATCGGTGGCACAAATCAGAGGACTTCCTATTACATCCTCCGCCTTAATCCAATGATTCAGCTTATCAATCTCCCACTTTTCGTCAAAGCCCTTGAATTTGAGCCATATTGCGTGCGGAAGTCTGAGCTTGCCCTTATTGAACCATTTTATCTCATAGCGGTTATCGGTCTTTTCAACCCAAAAATACGGCAACCCGTATCTCTCGGACAGTTCGCCGTCAAAGCCCAACCGATAAAGGATTGTCCGACCGTTTGTATATGTATTCAAGACCTTTGCGGTATACACTCCGCCCTTATACAGCGGAAGTCCGAGCTTCATATAATCGGCACACGCCCAGCCGATGTTCTGCGGCGTGAATTGAAGGTAAACCTTCATATACCTCAAATAATCGTCTGTGTCAAACAGTTCCCAGCTTATTTCAAATTCCTCATCCTCCGATTCCGTTTCGCCGAATCCTTCAAGGCTCGGTTCTCTCACCTCATATTTTATATCATAATTCAGTGCTTTTGCGCCTGCCGTAACAAAATCGCGCTGTTCCTGCCACGACTTTTCCACCTTTAATTTATCGGGGTCGTTCTCATATGCCGCAAACTCGTCAAGTTCATAATCTTTATAAACTTTGAAATAAACATTTGTGTTCATACCCCATGTATGTTCGGGAACAAGCAGCAAATTATCCGATAGGTCTGTCTTATCCGTATCGATGTTGTTATCATCAATATATCTTAAAACCTCTTTATACATTCCGACTTTTTTGGGGTCTGTACCCACACCGTGAATCCATGTATCACCGATTTCTTTATTGACAATCGGCAGGTTTTTCAGCTCTCTTACCCTCATCGCCGCATCGTTGAGGGTTGCCGCTTTTATAACGCTGTTCGGATATTCTTTTTTGATTTTGTCATATAACTTTATGATTTCGTCGCCCGACTGTGGTCCGCAATTATCCTCGGTATGTGCGAAATATATCACAAAATCATCAAATTCCATCGGCAGTCCGTAGCCTGTCTGATACATAACCGTTATCTCATCATCGCCGAATTTCCATTTGAATACGGGCGGAACGGGCGGCAGAGGCGTTGCGGTATTCACGCCGATATGCAAAAATTCGATTCCCGCCTTTTTCAGATACGGAATCATCGCGATTGTATGGCCCGGAACATCCGTCATCTTTGCCGCTATTGTATGTTTGTTAAACCTCGCGTCAAGCTTTTGCGACAGCGAAAGACCATACTCAAACATCTTTGCGTTCATAAGCTCGGTATGCGTTGTACATGGCAGCCCGTGCCAGCATATAATGCCGTCCTCTATTGCCTTTGCCACGCTTCCGTCCTTATCCTGTTTCAACGCTTCCCATATCAGCCACGACCCGGTTGTCCACACAAACGGTGTTTCTGTATTTTTAAGCTCATTTCCCACGCGTATCGCGTTTGGGATAAATTGATTTATGTATTTATCTTTTACCGTTTCGGCATAATCGGTAAATCCGATGTCCAAATGTGTTTTAAATATTACCAATATTTCTTTTTTGTTATCCATAATAGTCTCCGTTTATGCAAATTTTTATTAATTATAGCACTTGTATAACCCGATGTCAACCATATTACGAAATAAAATACTAAAAAGCACAACCAATTACCCAAATTCACAAATTTTAATTCGGTATATTTTTATACTCGTTTGCCCGCGCACCTTAAATCAATAATATAATCCGCATATATTATACCGCTTAAACCTCATTTGGTATTGTATAATTGTATTTTAGCAGTTGTATTTTTTTATCATAATCATAATTTTATAAATATTTTATATTCAAAAAGACGGCTCGAATCCGAACCGTCTCTAAAATCTCATAATTATTTCATTATTGACATACACGAAAGCATAAGATAAATAAAAGGTGCAACGGTAATTATACTGTCGAATCTATCGAGTATTCCTCCGTGACCCGGCAAAATCTTTCCGAAATCCTTTATATTGAACTGACGCTTTATGGATGACGCAACAAGGTCACCTATCTGTGATATTATCGATGTCACCGCACCCAGCGGAAACATAAGCCAAACATTTATACTCTCGTCATTAAACTCTCCGCAAAACGCATTCATCGCAAGCGCAAATATAACGAATGCGATGCCGTCACCTATCACGCCGCCAATCGCACCCTCAATCGTCTTATTGGGGCTGACCATCGGACAAAGCTTATTCCTGCCTAAAAACCTGCCGGAAAAATACGCCGCCGTATCGGACATATACGCACCGATAAACACAAGCCATATGAATACCTTTCCGTGTTCGGTCATACGGATATATATTATATTTGACAAAAAATACGGTATATAAATCAATCCGAACGCCAAAAGCGCAATATGTATCAGGCTTACCGACTCTTTATTGAAAATCATAAAGAGAAAGAGTATAATCACATACAGATACATCACCAAAAGTGATGCGGATGCGGAAAAATTCGCGCCGAGCGCGATTATTACCGAACCGACATATCCGAGAATGCACATATACGGATGCGAGGTCAGTCTGACCGCCCGAAAGTATTCATATAATCCTATAAGCGAAACCGCAATTACTGCCGCGGTGACAACCCACAGCGGAGACAGCAATACTATTATCAAAAGCGGTACGCCGCATATCGCGGTAATCAGTCTTTTTTTTAGTGAAGAATCCATAGGTCAGGTTCCTTTCATACAGACATAGGCAAAAATCATACCCGAAAAGATATTATACTCCGCCGAAACGTCTGGTTTTATGCTGATATTCAAGCAAAGCCGAATCCAAATCCCGTTCGGTAAAATCCGGCCAATATACATCCGAAAATATAAATTCGGAATACGCCGCCTGCCACAGCAAGAAATTCGATAATCGGTGTTCGCCGCCCGGCCGCAAAATAAAATCGACCTCGGGCAGCCCTGCCGTATCAAGATATGACGAAAAAACTTTTTCGTCTATATCGCACGGTTTGATTTTTCCGTTCGCGGCATCCTCTGCCGCCGCACGCGCGGCGCGGACTATTTCATCGCGGCCGCCATAGTTCAGCGCAAGGTTGATACAAACCGCCGTTCCGTCTTTGGTTATTTCAACGGCATTTTTGATTGCGCCTTGCAGCCGTTCGTCAAACGCCGACATATCACCGCTCACGATGAACCGAATATTGTTGCGCTTAAAGCGGCGGTCGGCATCCGACAGATAATCATACAAGAGGTTCATAAGATAATCAACCTCGTCTTTCGGGCGAGACCAGTTCTCGGTCGAAAAGGCATAAGCCGTGATAACCTCAATCCCTATCTTGCCGCAGTACACGGCGAGACCCTCGAGAATCTCGGCACCCTTGCGATGTCCCGCGCTGCGCGGCAAGCCGCGTGCCGCCGCCCACCTGCCGTTGCCGTCCATTATTATTCCGATATGTTTCGGAATGTTTGACATATCAAGCTCGCCGCTTTGCGCGGCTTTTTTTTTCTTAAAAAACATATTTTTTATCCCCGAACATCAATTTAAATCAGGTATAATGAAATTATACCTCAAGGATTTCTTTTTCCTTTGCCGCCGTAAGCTCGTCAATCTGTTTAACGAAGCGGTCGGTCATTTTTTGAATCTTTTCCTCGAGGTCCTTTAAATCATCCTCGGTGATTTCGTTGTTCTTCTTTTGTTTTTTAAATCCGTCAATCGCGTCACGGCGCAGATTTCTAATCGCAACCTTTGCCTCTTCACCGCGCTTTGAAACGCTCTTGTTAAGTTCCTTTCTGCGCTCCTCGGTCAGCGGAGGGAAGTTAAGGCGAATAACCTTGCCGTCATTATTGGGATTGATACCGATGTCCGATGCAAGGATTGCTTTTTCGATTTCTTTAAGCACGCTTACATCCCACGGCTGGATAAGCAAAGTCCGTGCCTCGGGAACGGAAATTGTTCCTACCTGTGCAAGGGGGGTTGCCGCTCCGTAATACTCAACCGTAATTTTATCGAGTATTGCCGGGTTTGCGCGACCTGCGCGGATTGACGCAAAGTCGTTTTCAAGTGCCGCTATTGCTTTTGTCATTTTATTTTCTGTGTTCTTCATAAGGAAATACCAAGCCTTTCTTTCCACTGTTATATATTCGTCTGTCCGTCCGTGGAATTGTCGGACAGACGTTGTTTTCGTAAATTAATTATTTGCGTATTTTATTTGGAAACAATTGTTCCGATGTCCTCGCCGAGAACGGCTCTCTTTATGTTTTCGGGGTCGTCAAGGCCGAAAACAATAAGCGGAATATCGTTGTCCATACAAAGCGATGTCGCCGTTGAATCCATAACGCCGAGGCCCTTGTTCAATACGTCAAGGAATGACAGGGTTTTAAACTTTTTGGCATTGGGATTAACGTGAGGGTCGCTGTCATATACGCCGTCAACCTTTTTGGCAAGCAATATAACTTCTGCGTCAATCTCCGCCGCACGCAGAGCCGCCGCCGTATCGGTCGAAAAGAACGGATTACCGCTGCCGCAGGCAAATATTACAACCCTGCCTTTTTTGAGATGTGACGCGGCTTTGAGCCTGATATACGGCTCTGCTATCTGGCGCATTTCGATTGCCGTCTGTACGCGGCACTCAACACCGAGATGTTCAAGCGCGTCAAGCATGGCAAGCGAATTGATTACCGTTGCAAGCATTCCCATATGGTCGGCACGCGTTCTGTCCATCTCTTCGCCGTTGCGTCCTCTCCAAAAGTTGCCGCCGCCGATAACGATAGAAATTTCAACGCCCAAGTCATAGCATTCTTTTATCTTTGCGGCAATCTTGTTGATTGTCGGCTGGTCAAGGCCGAACCCCTTTTCACCGGCAAGAGCCTCGCCGCTTATTTTAAGCATTATTCTTTTGTATTTTGGTTTTAGGTTTTCCATAAGTTTTCTTTGCCTTTCTGTCCGCAATTTAATAAGGGACTAAAAGTCCCGTCATTCAACGTTTTCAGTGAGGGATTATATCCCATCACTGAAAAAATTAAGTGGAACCCGGCGCTTATAAAGGCGGGGGACATCTTAATTTAGTTATTTTACCCTCGTTCCGTTGCGGACGAACAAAACAAAGGCGATTAATTCCGCAAGCCGAATATCAATCGTGCGGAAAATTAATTGCGGTTTGATGAACTCGATGAACCCGACGAACTTGTTGAACCCGATGAGCCCGATGAGCTTGATGAGCCCGAAGATTTCGATGAGCTTGACGAACCCGAGGATTTCGTTGATGACGATGTTCCCGAGCTTGACGAACTCGACGATGAACCCGAACTTGATGAGTTCTTTGACGACTTCGTTGAGCTTGAACCCGACTTCGTTGAGTTTGAGCCCGACGAACCCGATGATGAGTCGTTCGATGATGCCGAGCCGCCCTTTAAAATTTCATTCTCTTCTTTAAGCTTTCTGTTCTCGGTTTCAAGCTGATTTATCTGTGTATTGAGACGAATTATCTCCGCCTCGGCATTGTCCTTTGGAACAGTCGTCGTTTTCGGAAGCATTATCAGTCGGTACGAAAGCCCGAATGCCGCCAGAAAAACCCCTATCGCGATAAATAATATTCCGAACGTGGCAAGAATTTTTTTACCGAGCGGAGTTTTTACAGATTTATCCGAGTCAGAAATACCCGATTGTATATCATCGGATGATGCAGTATTGCGCATAAGCTTAATTCCTTTCAAAAATTTTATCGTTGATTTTCTGTTTCTTTTAAAGTTACACCGATTAATCACAATATATATTGCATACACTCTCGCATTGCCCGAGGTATCTCAAACAAATTTCGAGCAATATATCAAAATGCAAAGCGGCACACGCGCTTTCATCGAGAATTATTCGGCTGTTACTCTAAGTAGTATATCACATAACACGCCATTTTTCAAGAAAAATTTTTGTTAATAAATTATTATCTTAAAATTACGGTCTTCTTCTGCGGCGTTTATGCTTGCTGCGCTTTATATTTACGTACATTCCTCTTATAAACATAAGTATGAACGCAAGAACCCCTATCCCGAGCAGAATAATAATAGATCGCGTGATTATATTGCTCCAAAGAGCGTCCGCCGCCGCCATAACAGGCCAGAAAAAGCTGCGCTCAACGTCACGGTTTGCAACAAGAATACCGCTTCCTATTTCCTCACCGCCGAGCAAAACCGACACCGTTCCGATTTGCGTACCTGCCGAAATCGGCGCGGATACCGACTCGGGAATGTTCGGGCGTATTTCAAGATTGTCGGCGGTTGTTCCTTTCGGAACAACCACGTTTACCGATTCGACAACCGACAACGTGAGCGAATCCGTTGACTTGCCGAGCTTAACGCGTATTTCACACGGCATATCATCCTTGCCGAGCGCGCGCATATTATTAAACGTTTCAAATCCCCAATCGAGCATCTCGATACTGTCCTTATGCGAATCGGCAACATCCTTTCCTCCGAATATTACGCCGATAAATTCAAGACCGTCACGTTTTGCCGATGAAACAAGACAATTCCCCGCCTTGCTCGTATGACCGGTCTTTATTCCGTTCGCACCTTTATAATAAAAATTTGTATAACGCATTGTTGACAAAAGTCCGTTTGTGTTTATGTAATAGCGCTCTTTTTCCGTTTTGTTTGTCGGCGGAATTTTAATATGTGCAATATCGGCAATATTGCGGAATTTATCGAGCGACATTGCCGCCCTTGCTATCTTTGCCATATCCGCCGCAGTTGTATAATGGTCATCATCGTGCAGACCGCTCGGGTTGGCAAAATGAGTGTCCGTACAGCCGAGTTCCGCCGCACGGCGGTTCATCATATCGGCAAATTCGGGAATACTCTTGCCGATATAATCGGCAAGAGCGCACGCCGCGTCATTGCCCGACGGAATCATAAGTCCTTTAAGCAATGCGTCAACACTCAAAATTTCACCCTCTTTAAGTGCCATATTACTGCCGTCGGGGTCTGAATCTTTTAGCATTTCCGCCGTAACCTCAATTTGAGTATCGAGCGAAATTTCGCCGCGCTCAATCGCCTCTATCGTCAGCAAAGCAGTCATAACCTTTGTTGTGCTTGCCGGGTACATTCGCTTTGTGCTGTCCTTTTCAAAAAGAACCCTTCCCGATGCCGAATCGATAAGGATGCCCGTTTCACCATCGCCGAGCGCAGGTTTTTCACCCTGCTTTCTGTCGGGATTCGACTGTTTTTGGGTTGTTTTTTGCGAATTATCCGAATTGTTTGAGCTGTCCGAGTTATCGGACGATTGCGTTGTCTGTGCGCTTTGGCTGTCGGCATCATTTGAATTTACAGCAAGGCCGCTTATTGACGACATCATCATCGATGCCGAAATCAGCACCGCCGCTCCGACCTTAAATATTGATTTTACCGTGCTTCCGAACCGATATGTTTCGTGTTCGAATATACGTGAAATTTTGTTATTTTTCATTAATATTACTCTCCCGATTTAATTTTTCGCGTTCCGCCTTTTCGCGTTCCGCTTGCGAAAGCCGCAAATACATAGGCTTAAGTTCGGCATAGCCGCACACATCGCCGAGCAAGAGCTTTTCATAACCTATCTCGGCAACCGATGCGGCAAGGTTCATTCTGAGACTCCTCTTTGCGAATACCGCTCTCTTGCCGAAACGTTCGTTGAACATATCCGCAAAAACGGGCAGGCCGTCACCGAGAAATATAATCTCGGGCGAACTTTCGGAGGACTTGACCCTCTCATCAAGCTCATCGCAAAGCTCCTCCGCCGAAATTGCACGGTCTGGAGTCAAGCGCTCCGCGCCCCTGCCGCCGAACAGCGCGTTATAAACCTGACCGCGGCGTGCGTCAAATATTGGACAGATTATTCCGCCGAAATCGGCAACGTTATACGCCATAGCGTGCAGAGCCGACACAGCCGCACACGGCTTGCCGAAGGCGTGCGCCAACGCCTTTACGGTGGCAACGCCTATCCTTACACCGGTGAACGACCCCGGACCGACCGCGGCGGCAAAACAGTCAATATCGCCGATTGACATTTCCGCTTGTGACATCATAAAATCAATCATCGGCATTATGTTTTGTGAATGAGTTTTTTTGTTGTTCTGTACAATCTCGGCCGCCAGACGGTCATCTGTCAACACCGCCGCGGTCGCCGCCGAACAACAGGTATCTATCGCAAGTATATTCATTTTATATCGTTATAATCCTTTCGTTCTCATCGTTCGGATTTTTTTCAAATTCTATTCTGACCGTCGTATCGGGCAAGACACGTTTGATATTGTCCGCCCACTCGATAAGACAAATTCCGTCACCGAAAAGGTAATCGTCCATCCAGTCACATTCGTCAACGGACGGGTTTTCAAGACGATAAACGTCAAAGTGATAGACCGTCAGATTCCCGTCGTATTGATTCACAAGTGTAAAGGTTGGACTTGTCACCACGTCTCCGCAGCCAAAATAATCAGCAACGCCCCTGACAAAGGCTGTCTTTCCGCATCCCAAATCACCGCAGAGCGCAATAACGCTCCCCGGCGAAAAACTCTCGGAAAGACGCTTGCCGAGCATTCGTGTTTCATTCTCGCTGTGTGTTATATATTTTTTCATTTTTACGTTTACGCCTGTCTCGCCGCGCGGATTCCGTCTATGAACTTCTTCGCGGTTTCGGTTATCGCCTTGTAATCGCCCGTTTTTGCGCCCTTGGTAAGCGATGAACCTGCGCCGACCGCAACCGCGCCCGCCTTTATCCACTCGCCGACATTATCAACGTCAACGCCGCCCGTCGGCATCATCTTTGCCTGTGGCAGAGGACCTTTTATATCTTTAATTATTTTGGGTCCGAACAAATCCGCGGGGAATATCTTGATTATATCCGCGCCTGCCTCCATTGCGGTTATTACCTCGTTTATTGTCATACAACCCGGAATGTACGGTACACGATAACGGTTGCAAAGTTTAGCCGTTTCGAGGTTGAATGACGGGCTTACTATATATGCCGCGCCCGACAGGATAGCAATTCTCGCCGTTTCGCTGTCGAGAACCGTTCCTGCGCCGAGCAGCATTTCACCGTTCGGATATTTTTCCGCAAGAGCCTCGATAACCTTGTGCGCCCCCGGGACGGTAAAAGTCAGTTCGATTGACGGACATCCGCCGTCCAAACAAGCGTCACTTATTTTTATTGCCTCATCGGCATTCTCGGCGCGGACAACCGCAACAAGTCCTGCGTCACTCATTTTTTGTATTATCATTTCTTTTTCCATAATATTGTTACAAGTCCTTTCATATCTTCTGTCTTAAATTATATAACATTATTGTAAATAAAGCAAGTTTTTTCTTATAATTTTATATTAAAATATAATTTTTGTTTCAAAACATCGATATGCAAGTTTATTTATATCAAATATCAATATTTTTTTACTCAAATTCACCTATCGACAAGTTTTTCAAAAATTCCAAATTGTGCAATCCGACAGAATCCTCGATTAAACCGACAAAAAACGGATTTTTTAAAAAAAATTCTTGCATTACCTTCCAAAATATGATAGAATTATATTTGATAGTCTTTAAAACAATGGGGTATATTAACAGTATGAATTTGTTTAAAGCGTGCGATATGCATCTTATATCGCCGATCGGATTTGCGGCGTATGCTCCGCCTTGATTTAAAACTATCAACTGTACAACGTAATTTCAGCGCGGTTCATTCCGCTTTAACAGGAGGTATATTAATTATGAGTGAAATTAAAAAAATAGGTGTTATGACGGGCGGCGGCGACTGTCCCGGATTGAACGCGGTTATCCGCGCTCTGACAAAAACCGCTATTTTAAAGTACGGCCTTGAGGTTGTGGGAATAAAACACGGCTATCGCGGACTTTATCTCGGCGGCGATGAGTTTGTTCCCCTTAAATTATCCGATGTATCGGGTATTATTTCAAAGGGCGGCACAATGCTCTACAGCTCAAACAAGGATAACCTGTTTGATTATACCTATACGGATGAGAACGGAAACGAACAACACGGTGACGTATCCGATGTCGGCGTTAAAAATCTTAAAGACGCAGGCATTGACGCATTGATAGTAATTGGCGGTGACGGCACTCTTACAAGCGGAAGAGATTTCTCGCGCAAGGGCGTTAAGGTTATCGGCGTTCCCAAGACAATAGACAACGATTTGGCATCAACGGACACAACATTCGGTTTTGATACCGCTGTTTCCGTTGCAACCGAATCTATCGACAGACTCAGAACAACCGCTGAATCACACAGCAGAATTATGGTTATTGAGGCTATGGGTCGTTATGCCGGATTTATCGGTATTGCATCCGCTATTGCCGGCGGCTGTGACGCGGCTCTTATCCCCGAGGTTCCGTATGACATTAATAAAGTTGCCGAAGCAATCAAGGCTAACCGCGCAAGAGGCAAGGATTTTGCATTGGTTGTTGTATCAGAGGGCGCAAAACCTCTCGGCGGTGACGTTGTTGTATCAAAGGTTGTTGAAAACAGCCCCGACCCGATTCGTCTCGGCGGCATAGGCAACGTTGTTGCAAGTCAGCTCGAAGAATTGGTAGGTCTCGAGGCTCGCGCAACCATACTCGGTCACGTTCAGCGCGGCGGCACACCGACAGCCAACGACAGAATTTTGTCTACACGTTACGGCTCGTTTGCGGTTGAGCTTTTGATGCAGGGCAAGTTCGGAAATATGGTTATTCTTGACGGTTCAAAGCTTAGCTATGACTCTCTCGAGAACGTTATCGGACAGAATAAATCCGTTGAAGAATCAAGTTATTGGATTAAAACCGCACGTTCAATCGGTATGTGTCTCGGTGACTAATTCCGACTTTTCGGAAAAATTTAAGTTTTTTCCGAAAAAATGCTTGCAATTTTGTTGCAGTTATGTTATAATCTTTAATACTTGTGAAAACAAAACTTTAAATTGTTAAAGACAGATATAATATATAAAGAGGTGAAATGACATATGAAACAAGGAATTCATCCTGATTACAAGCAGACCACAATTAAGTGTGCTTGCGGAAACGTAATTGAAACGGGTTCGACAAAAGAAGATATTCGTATCGAAATTTGCTCGGCTTGCCATCCTTTCTACACAGGTAAGCAAAAGCTTGTTGATACAGGCGGCAGAGTTGACAAATTCAGAAAGCGTTACGGCATTACCGAACAATAAGAATTTTACATTTATACGGCACAGTTTCTGTGCCGTATTTGCTTGTTATCGGGCAAAAATAATACCAATGAGGTGACTTTTTATGTATGAGGCAGTAATTTTTGATTTTAACGGCACTTTATTTTTTGATACCGAAAAGCATATCGAGGCGTGGAAGAGCTATGCCGAACAAATAATCGGCAGACCTTTAAAAGACGAAGAAAACGCCGCAATAATGGGGCGCAGCAACCAATATATCTTAAAATATCTTTTAAAGCGTATGCCGACCGATGCCGAGACCGAAAAAATGGGCGAAGAAAAAGAAGCGGTTTATCGCCGCCTTTGTGTTGACGACCCTAAGACGTTTCACCTCGCACCGGGTGCCGCCGATTTTCTTGACAATCTTAAAGCGGCGAATATTTCCGTATCGATTGCAACATCGTCACCGCTCAGCAATATTGATTTTTATTTTGATAAAATGAGTATCGGCAAATGGTTTGATACAAAATCCGTTACATACGACAACGGAACGATTAAAGGAAAGCCCGAACCCGATATTTATATTGCGGCAATGCAAAAGCTTGATATTCCCCCCGAAAAGGCAGTTGTGTTTGAGGACAGTCTTTCGGGAATCCAAGCGGCGCACCGCGCCGGGGCAGGCAAGATAATTGCGGTTGCATCATCGAATTCAAGGGAAGTGCTTATGTCGCAGGACGGAGTATCTGACGTAATCGGTGATTATACCGAAATAAACGTCAGCGCCTTTAAAAAACTGTTCAATTCAAAATAACATAAAAACAGAGCGGCGACCGCTCTGTTTTTGTGTATACGAATATTATTTTAAAAATCCGAGACTTCTTACGATAGGAAGCTCTTTTGCGTTTCCGCTGCATACTGAGAAAAATCCGATAATTCTTATAACGAACAATATCAGCATACAAATTCCGCCCGCAATAGCAAAAATAATTGTCCAGCATAACAATAATGTGATGATTCCGACAAGGGTGCTTACCACGGTTATTTTAAGTGCCTGGCGAACGTGAAAATCAATATATCCCATCTTTGAATTATCCTTCTTCCCACACGCCAAAAGGGCAACAATTACGCCAATCCAACCCAAAAGATACGGCAGCATAGCAAATATCTTGTTGTTTGAAATCTCGACCGAGTCAAATTCCGATGTGTGGTCATAAGGGTCACGGTACGGAACTTGCGGAATGTACGGCTGACCGTACGGCTGTTGAGTGTACTGTTGTTGATTATACTGTTGCTGTCCGTTGGGATTTTGCTGTGCCTGTTGTTGCGGCTGCGGCTGTTGAACAGTCTGCTGTGCCTGTTGCGGCTGTTGTGCCTGTTGCGGCTGTTGCGGCTGCTGCGGCTGCTGTGCCTGCTGCGACTGTTGTGCCTGTTGCGGCGGTTGTTGGGGTTTCGGCTGTGCCTGCGGCTGAACATTGAGAATCTCGCCACATTTCAAACAGAACTTAGAACCGTCACTGTTTTGCGCTCCGCATTTATTGCATATCATATAAAAACTCCTTTCACGACTGACAGATATAAAATTTTCTGTTCAGAGTGTTATATAGCTTAATTATATTCCATATTACAATAAAATTCAACGCTTTTTTGTTAAATTAATATTATTTTTTAATTAATATTTGACTTTATCGTCCGCCGCGTCTCACGAACCGCCGTTTTCATCAACCGTATTTTGCTTGCTTTCGGCATATACTGCGTAACTTTAAACGCATATTCGACTTCTTTTTTTGTATTTCGTCAAAATTTTTTGTTTTAAAGCGCTTTCACTTATAAGACAATTCGGGATTCGAAAACGTTGCACTTTTTTGAAAAATTTTCAAAAAATTTTTTTCGCACGCGAATACGCAATGATTTTAAGCATATTCACAAACTTTATTCATATATTTAATATAACAAAAAATCGGACAAGGTGATAGTTATGAAAAAAACAGCAACAATTTTTATCCTGCTTGTAATGGCGGCGTTTGCCATACCGATAGGCATTTCGGGAATCTCGACATTGTATGAACACAGTTCGGAACGGACGGAAAGCGCCCAAAGCGGCGCGATACAAGCCGGAAGTTTTGACAACCCCTTTACAATCAGCGTATATATGACCGACAGCGGCAAGGTCGAGAACCGCAATTTTGAGGAATACATTGAGGGCGTACTTGCCGGCGAGATGCCGCCGACCTATAATTCCGAAGCGCTCTGCGCCCAGGCGGTTGCGGCACGAAGTTATATTTTGAGCAAGGCAGAAGCATATTTTAAAGGTCAGACCGCACCCGAACACAACGGCGCAATGATATGCACCAATCCGAATCATTGCAAGGCGTGGAGGGATTTATCCGCCGCCAAAGCACAGTGGGATGTGCGATACGCCGATGATTACGAAGCCAAAATCAAGGCGGCGGCAAAACGAACCGAGGGCGAATATATGACGTATGACGGCAAGGTTGTCAAGGCATTTTTTTATGCGATGAGCAGCGGCAGGACAGAGAATGTTGAAGATGTGTGGGGAGCGGCTCTGCCTTATCTGCGTTCGGTTGACAGCCGCGAAGATTCGTCATCCGACGGCTTTGAATCGATGAGCACATTCACGGTCAAATCACTGTGCGACAGGCTGCACGCCTCAAAATCCGATTTCAGCGGAACGGATTCGGATATGTTTATTTCGGAAATATCGCGCACGGACGGCGGCAGCGTTCGCGAAATAAAAATCGGGAACACCATCTTTAAAGGCACTCAAATCCGCGAAATACTCGGGCTTAAAAGCGCGAATTTCAGTATTGAACTCAACGGCAAAAAAGTCGATGAATGCACCGTTCCCGATTCCGGCGCCAAAGTTACGTTCAGGGTTAAAGGCTATGGTCACGGCGTCGGTATGAGCCAAAACGGGGCGAATGTCCTCGCAGGTCGCGGAATGAAGTACCGCGACATCTTAAAGCATTATTACACAGGTGTCAGTATAGTAAATTTGTATAAAAAAGCATAAAAAATTTCTATGCCGAAAGTTAAAAAAATTTGGTTTTGGGTATTTCATTTTCGGCGAAAACGTGTTAAAATATATAAAAGCATTTAACGGGAGGTCGAAAAAATGAGCGACAAAATCATCTTAACATTTGCACGTCAATTCGGTTCGGGCGGTCACGAGGTTGCCGAAAAGGTGGCAAAGCTTTTGAATATAGGTTTTTATGACAAAGAGCTTATCGCCATTGCCGCAAAAGAGAGCGGTCTGTCCGAGCATCTCTTTGACGGACTTGAAGAAAAACCGACAAACAGTCTTTTATATTCACTTGTTATGGGTCTGCAATCGGGAAGCAGCACGTATTGCCGATACGGTGATGTAACGGGTTCGGACAATATTTTCAGGATTCAGTCACAGGTTATTCGTTCGATTGCCGAAAAAGAGTCGTGCGTTATTGTCGGCCGCTGTTCGGACTATGTTTTGAGGAATGAAGAAAATCTTGTAAGCGTGTTCGTTCGCGCCGGGATTGATTTCAGAACCGAAAGAATTATGAAAAGCTGTGATATGAAAGAAAAATCCGCGCTTGACTATATTTTAAAGACGGATAAACGGCGCAGCTCTTTCTATAACTTTTATACCAACAGGATTTGGGGAAGCGTTGACAACTATGACATTTCGGTCAACACCGAAAGGGTCGATACTGACGGTGCGGCACAGGTTATCGTTGATTATGTCAAACAAATCAAGCACCCGAACCCGAAAGAAAGCGAGATATACTGATTTATATGAACGATTTTGCGGAGTTATATAATTGCAAAACATAATTTTTAAGCAACACGGAGAGAAAAATGCATTATCATAACGGATATTTAATCAACGACAACGGCGAAAGGACATTAATCTGTTCCGAATGTAAGCGGCTTATCGGATTTACCGACGGCGAGATGAAAGGCTATATCATTCGAGCCATATGCTCTTGCGGCGGTCTTATCAAAAAGACAAAGCATCGTGTTCCTTCCGCCAATGATTCGCTTAAAGCGGCGTATCTTTCGGGCAACGACTATATCTGTCCGAACTGCGGACGGATAATGTTCAGGATAAACCGCAGCCATATACGAAATCTTGCGTTCATTGCCGCCTGTAAGTGCGGCGAGGTTTTCCGCGAAGCAAAGGACATAAACGCACGTGACCGAAGTCTGAGCGGCCGCGCCATACTTGTTTCCGACAAAAAAGATGAACAAAAAGAATGATTAAAACGGCAAAACAGGGCGATACCGCTCTGTTTTGCCGCTGTTTTTATTGCATATTTGACTTTCTCACCTCTCCGTGCGGAGTTCTTTTTTTGAGTTTGTCCTCATATAATTTTAAAGATAAGTCGTGCCGATATTACGGGCGGCAGCAATCTTAATTTCTCAAAATACGGAGGATAAACAACAATGCGCAAATATAAAGCAGTGGTAATCGACCTTAACAAAATCAAAAAAGGCTTGATAACGGCGGTTGCCGCGACCGCCGTTACTCTGACCGCGGTCGGAATTTTATCCGCATCAGACGGTATTTTTTCATCACCCGAAAAGGTTCTTGAACAAGCAAACCCCATAATCGGCACAGTGGGCGATTCAGTACCTTTTTTTGATAAGGTATCAAATGCCGCCGAAACGGCTCTTAAAATCGTTCTCGGTTTCGTCCCGTGGGACAGCAGCTCTGTCATAAGCGACACTCTGCCCGTATGCGGCGCAGTCTCACACGGCGGACTTGTCCTCGCCGCCGAAGAATACGAATCATCATCAAATAAAAATAATCCCTCAAAATCTGCCGCTCCCGAGCCACAAAGCTCCGTACCTCAAAATTACGACATCGGCAAGGATATTCCCGATGACCGCCGTGCACCCGTCAAGACAATTGACGCGGCTCAAAAATCACCAAACTCAATCGGCAACGAAACGTCATACAGCATTGATGTTGAATCCATGCTTGCCGCAAGACCCGACATCAATATGAATTCTGACGGCCCGAAGGTTCTTATTACGCACACCCACGCAACCGAGGCTTACGCCCCGAACGGTGCGGCTTTTTATGACATAAAAGCAAGCGACAGAAGCACCGATACCGAAAAGAACGTTGTTGCGGTCGGCAATGTAATGGCGGATGTCTTTAAATCGCACGGGATAGATGTTATCCATGACACCGAGCTGCATGACGAGCCATCGTTTAACGGCTCTTACGCCCACTCTCTCGCAAAGGTGACGGAATATAAAAAACAATATCCATCAATCCAAGTTGTGTTTGACATACACCGTGACTCAATCGTATATGCCGACAACACCAAAGCGAGGGTTGCCGCCGAGATTGACGGCAAAGCCGCGTCACAGCTTATGTTCGTTGTCGGCACGGACGAAAAAGGTCTGTTCAACCCTGACTGGCGAATGAATATGACCGCCGCATTGCACTTTCAAAAGGAAATATCTCAAAAATACCCAAAGCTTATGCGGCATATAAACCTGCGGCGCGAACGCTTTAACGGTCACACAAGCCACGCGTCAATGATAATCGAAACCGGCACAAGCGGCAACAGTCTTGAAGAGTCAAAATACGCAATCGGGCTTGCCGCCGAGTGTATTGCCGATTATTTAAACACTTTGTAACATAAATTTGGTTATTTGGCTATTGTAATTTTTTCTTTTAAATGGTAGAATAATATTATATCAAATTTTTACGGAAATAAGGAGAGAAAAAATGCGAAAGCTAATTGCGGTCTGGGCAGCAAAGCTGTCGGCAATCGCAGGGCGTATGATAGGTAAAAAATCCTCATCTACCCCCGGAACGATAGCGCTTAAAATTTGTCCCGACCTAATCGAAAAACTTGCGGTAAACGTCAAAAAAGGAATTATCGTTACCTGCGGCACAAACGGAAAGACAACAACAAACAATCTTTTGAACTCTGTTATCCGAGAATGCGGATATACGACCGTCTGTAATAACCTCGGCGCAAATATGCTGAACGGTATCGCTACCGCGTTCGCAATGGCGTGCGATGTCGGCGGAAAGTTCACGGCGGATTATGCTGTTCTCGAGATTGACGAGGCTTCGGCGCGCCGTGTCTTTGAACATCTAACGCCGAATTATATGATAATAACCAACCTCTTTCGCGACCAGCTCGACCGCTATGGCGAGATAGACATAACCGTTGACCTGCTTAACAAGGCAATCGATATGGCGAGCGGAGTCAAGCTTATTCTCAACGGTGACGACCCCCTGACGGCACAGTTCGGTGACGGCAGAGATGCCAAATACTTCGGCATTTCGGAACAAGTTCTTCCTCAAACGGACGACACAAAAGAGGGCAGATTCTGTATCAAATGCGGTCACGAACAAAAATATAACTACTTCCATTATAGCCAGCTCGGCGACTATTATTGTCCGAATTGCGGCAACAAGCGTCCGCACATCGATTATGACGCAACGGATGTTGACCTTTCGGGTTCGATGAAGTTTAAGATAAACAAATCGGTCGATATTGATGTGAATTACCGCGGATTTTATAACGTCTATAACATACTCGCCGTTTATGCCGCTCTGTCGGAAATGGGAATTGCCGCCGACAAAGGCTTTCACAAGGCGCTTGACGGGTATAAGCCCCAGATAGGCAGAATGGAATTGATTGACCTCGGAAAGCCGGTCATTTTGAACCTTGCCAAAAACCCTGCAGGCTTTAACCAAGCGATTCAGACCGTTATGCTCGACAAGCGCAAAAAAGATGTTATTGTCGCAATAAACGACCTCGCCAATGACGGCAGGGACGTTTCGTGGCTTTGGGATGTCGATTTTGACAAGCTCTATGACGAAAACCTTAATACCCTCACCACAACGGGAATCAGACTTTATGACATTTCGCTCAGATTCAAATACGCGGACGTAAAGGTTGATTATGTTGAAAGAAAGATGAAAAATGCAATAGAGCGGTGTCTCAAAACGGATGCGGAAGTTTGTTATGTTCTCGTAAATTACACGGCTCTGTACCCGACCCAAACAACGATGCTCGAAATACAAAAGGAATTAAAGACGGGAGGCAGCGAAAATGGCAAATAATCAAGAGTTAAACATTATACATCTATATCCCGACCTGCTTAACCTGTACGGTGACAGAGGTAATATTGCGTGTATGCAAAAACGTCTTGAATGGCGCGGAATAGACGCAAAAGTCAGCACCTGTACAAACAGCGACCACAGCATAAACTTAGAGAACGCCGATATAATATTTGTCGGCGGCGGTTCTGACCGCGAACAGGAAATAGTGTGCAGCCTTTTGCTTAAAAAGAAAGACGAGATAACCAATTATGTCGAAAACGGCGGCGTTCTTGTCGCTGTCTGCGGCGGTTATCAGCTTTTGGGAAAGTATTATCAAACAGCCAATTCAAAAATCGAGGGTCTCGGAATCCTTGATATATACACAGACGCAGGTGACACACGTCTTATCGGCAACGTTGTTCTCGAATCCGAATTATTTTCGCAAAAAATTACGGGATTCGAAAATCACGCCGGCCGAACATTTATCGGCAATCACACACCGCTCGGAAAGGTCCTGTACGGACACGGAAACACAGGCGACAGCGGTTATGAGGGCGTTGTGTACAAAAACGTCATCGCAACGTATCTGCACGGGCCGCTGCTGCCGAAAAATCCGATGCTTTGCGATTATATCCTGTCATGTGCAATGAAACGCAAATACAGCGATTTTAGCGGATTCGAGCCGCTCAATGACGAGCTTGAAAATATGGCAAACAAATATATCGAAGAAAGATTTGTAAAAGAAAAATAAAGAATAAAGCAAAACGAATGTTTTCACACGGAAAACATTCGTTTTTGTCTATCTCTGTGATTATCCCAAAATCACTCTTTCGATACAGTCTATTATCGTTTTACTTTTCATCTTTTGTTATTTTCCCTTAAAAATCTTTTTAACAAAAAAGCCAAAAAGTACGGGAACGTGTAAAACTTGCCGTTATACCCGATATTTTTGTTTCCGAGTTTTATTCCATACTTAACATCGGAATATTTATGCTTATCAATAAGATTATTTAGAGAAATCGTTGTGCCGTCATCGGCTTTGACCTCAACGGGAACAAGCGAATCCGAATCCCTCACGAAAAAGTCCATTTCCAACGAGCCTTTTTCATTTCTGTAAAAATACAAATCATAACCTTGTTTAACAAGCATTTCTCCTATAATATTTTCATAAATCGCACCTTTATATGTGTTAAAATTCTTATTTGCTCTCAAATCTTCCTGTGCCTCTTCGTCAAGCGAACCTATCAGCAAACCCGTATCACTGAAATACAGTTTAAAATTATCGGGATTATAATTACCTTTAAGCGGCAGCTCGGGGGCATCCATACAATAGCACACATTTACTATTCCTGCCGAAATCAGCCAGTCCACCGTTCCCACATATTCACGCCTTCTTGCACCTTTTTCGATTTTTGATATTTGAAACTTTTTATTATCCTTTCCGAGAAACGCAGGTATTTTTCTGTAAACACTCAATATTTTTGTCTTGTCAAGTCCCTTTGCGTACTTGGTTATATCCTCTTCATAATCCAACAGAATTTGTTTCTGCATTTTCAAAGTACCGCTGTAATTCTTATTCTTAACAAATGAATCAACGATAGCAGGCATACCGCCCAAAACCATATATTCTCTGAAATTTTCAAGCATAACATTAAATTCAATATGAGAAAGCGGCGTAATATTGAACATTTTATCATACAGTGAATCTATCTGTTCCTTTTCGTATCCTTTTGCCCAAAGAAATTCCTCAAAATCCATAGAATACATCTCATAATCTTCTTTATATCCCACGCTGTTTGATTCAATCTCTTCATAGCTTATCCCCATTAACGAACCCGAACAAATCACATCAAATCTTCCGTCAGTTTTAAAAGACTTTAGGCTCGTTGCACAATTCGGACAAGCCTGCATCTCATCAAAGAAAAACAGCGTATCATTCGGTATAAACTCAAATTCGGGATTGATTAATGAGATATTTTTCAATATTATATCAACATCAAACCCGTCATCAAATATTTCTTTGTATTGCTTTTGAAGGGCAAAATTTATTTCAACAACACTTTTATAATTTTCTTTCGCGAACTTTTTTATCGACTCGGTTTTTCCTATTTGCCTTGCACCTTTTATAATCAGCGGCAGACGAGCATCATTACTCTTCCACTCTTTCAGATAACCGTCAACTTTTCTTTTTAAAAGCTCTGAACTCTTCATTCAAACCACCTCAATCAATATGTTATCACAAAATTCCGGTGGTGTCAACCTAAAAAATCACAAAATTCCGTCCATTTTAACCCGAAAAATCACAAAATTCCGACTGTTTCAGCCCGAGAAATCACATTTTTCCTGTTATTTTAACCTTATTTTTCACAAAATGTCCGAGAACTATGTACTTTAAGTTCAAAAAAACACGGGCGGCATATCGCATATGCGCCCGTGTTTTACGTATTTTTAACTCTATCCGATGTACATACGTCTTCCAAAAAACCTTGCGGATTAAAGACAACATCCAATAAAAAATATACGCCCAATATAATCAATGCAACAAAAATCAAGATTGATGCCGATACCATAATTATTTTTTTTGCTTCAAAACGCTGATATGTAAGTTTATTTATAAATCTACCATGACAAAATATACCATGACCGTCCAACCTTACCAACGGTTAACATGGATTCCTTAGAGCCAAGTATCGGAATTCTGACTTTTATATATACTCTTTTAGCCTCTTTTATATTTAAATCTATTCCCTCATCGTTCATTTCCTTAATCAATAAATCAACATCCATATCATACTCTTCCTCAATAGTATAACTTATCTTATCTTTATCAATATGTTTTGACTCAAGTTCCGATGCAAATGAACTTAACGCATCTTGCATTTCATAAAATAATTCATCTTCTTCCCCATCATAATCAACCAATGCTAAAAACTCAACCGTCTCTTTCGGCATTAATGACATGACTTTTTTCGCATCATCGTCCAAAACGGCTTTCATATACTCATCAATAACCTTTTCATAACTCCTGCCGGTAAAAAGAAAAATTACAACAGAAACCACTAAAATAATAACTACCGAAATAATTATTTTCATATTCCCCGATAGTTTTTTGAAAAAATCCAATTTATCCTCAAATGGTGATTTTCTTTTTTCTGTACTATTGCCCATAAATATAACGTCTCTTTGTGTTTCCGATACTCCGCTGTCACTTGCTTGATTTACCTCGGCATCGGGTGATTGAAAATCGTTTATTCCCGTATTCGGTATATTTTCGTTTTCAGTGCCCTGCGGTTCGTTATTTACATTATTCATATTGATACTCTCCTTTTAAATTTTAGACTTATCTGCTGTTTTTTGCAATCGCAATTAACATTTTTTAATTTAAACAGACGTAACATCGCACTTTTATCCCCCCTGTCCCGACATAATATCATCATCTGTTTATCACTCTGTTTATTATACACTAATTGCATTATTTTGTCAACTATTTGTAGACGATATTATAAATAGTTGACAGTATTTTCATTAATTCAAAAATATTTTATTTAAAATATCTTCCAAATGATAATAATGATGAAATATAATATAATTAATACAAATAGTAAACTTATAATCGGAGGTCTGTAAAATGTTATATAAATTTGCCGAAAATCTAAAATCACTGCGAACAAAAAAGGGATTGAGCCAAACCCAGCTTGCTACAAAATTATGGCTAAATAAATCGATTATTTCCGCATACGAAAACGAACAGCGCTCACCGTCACTCGATGTTTTGATTAAGCTTTCATATGAATTTAATGTATCTATGGAATATCTTCTCGGGATTGAACGCGATAAGACCCTTGATATTTCAGGCTTAAACGATGAACAGGTGACTGTTATAAATTCTCTTGTGGAGCTTTTGCGCAATGAAAACAAGAACCATACAACAAAAATATAAGATTCGGCAATACACCGTTAAAACCATTTCTCACACAAAAAACACGGGCGGCATATCGCATATGCGCCCGTGTTTT